>Ga0316205_10000487_pt1 | contig 72435 bp, 68 predicted proteins | sample 3monthpyrite_MG_FD_204941 | JGI IMG/M metagenome (GOLD analysis project Ga0316205, IMG submission 204941) | Microbial mat bacterial communities from mineral coupon in-situ incubated in ocean water Damariscotta River, Maine, United States -... | ecosystem: Environmental > Aquatic > Marine >...
TTTTAACTTTCTCAACTCGATAGTCACCTTTTTGACTCTTTTCCCTTTGCCGTTTCAACCGAAGCTGAACCCGTTTGCCTTAACGAGGTGGCGCATTCTACAGCTTTGGTTTTGTCCGTCAACATCTTTTTAAAACTTTTCTAATAAAACTTTATTTTAATTTTTACAGATGACGCTACAGTGCTAGTACAACCCTATTTCAGAGTGACTTTTGCAATTTTTTTCTTGCCCGCCTGTACAATATAAGTCCCCGCACCAAGACGATGCTTCGCATCGACGACTTGCCAGTCAACTTTAACTCGACCATTGGTTAACATGTCTTTCGCCTGCGCGGAATTTTGCGCCAGGTTGGTTTTATTAATAATTGCGGATATCGGCATATCACCCTGTCCCGCTAATGCCACATCCAGCTCAGGCGTACCATCGGGTAGCTCACCTTCTTTAATAATATTGCCTGCCGATTTATCCGCCGTTGTCGCCGCTTCCTCTCCGTGAAATCTCGCAATCAACTCTTTCGCCAGTTCAATTTTAATATCTTTGGGGTTGCGGCCATTTTGCATCTCCTGCTTCAAAGCTCCTATCTCAGCAATTGAGCGGAAACTTAACAACTCATAATAACGCCAGATCAACGAATCCGGCATAGAGACAATTTTAGTAAACATCTCCCCTGGTGCATCGGTTATGCCAATATAGTTATTTAATGACTTGGACATTTTATTTACACCGTCCAGCCCTTCCAGCAGTGGCATCATAATAATAGTTTGCGGATTCTGCCCATATTGCTTTTGTAGCTCACGCCCCATTAGTAAATTGAATTTCTGATCAGTCCCCCCCAGCTCAACATCGGCTTCCATTGCCACCGAGTCGTATCCCTGCACGAGTGGATATAAAAACTCATGTATTGAAATGCTCTGCTCGGCTTTATAGCGCTTTTTAAAATCATCCCGCTCCAACATACGCGCCACGGTTTGCTGCCCCGCCAGCTTTATCATGCCTGCGGCGCCCATTTCAGACATCCACTCAGAATTAAAGACAATTTTAGTTTTAGCTTTATCGAGTATTTTAAATACCTGCTGCTGATAAGTTTGCGCATTGGCCGCTACCTGCTCTTCTGTCAGTGGTGGGCGCGTTGCACTCTTGCCGGTGGGATCACCAATCATGCCGGTGAAGTCACCTATCAAAAATAATATTTCATGCCCCAGGTCCTGAAACTGACGCAACTTGTTAATCAGCACCGTATGCCCCAGATGCAAATCCGGTGCCGTGGGATCAAAGCCGGCCTTAATTCTAAGGGGCTTTCCCGAAGCCAGTTTTTTAGTCAGCTCATCCTCAACCAGAATTTCTTCCGCGCCGCGTTTAATTATCGCCAGTGACTCGTCTACAGATGGCATAATATCTCCACATTGTTACAACTTAAATAAAGCATGGTCTTATACAAGAGCAATCCGGATATGGCAATAGCTAAAACGAGACTTTCACTCATACTCGCGCACCTGTTAATGCTCAGCGCCTGTTCAGATGAGATAGAAAAATCCGAATACACCCGCAGCCTGCCCCCAAATAGCATCAGTATTGTAGCCGTGGGGGACATCATGCTAGGGGGAACTGCACAGGAAGTCCTGCAAAAACAAGACTATAACTACCCCTTTAGAAACATGATCCCATTGCTGGCCCACGCAGATATAGTCATTGGCAACCTTGAGGGCCCGCTCACCTCAATCTGTAACAGCTCGATGGACCTGGATAAAAAATATATTTTTCGCTCTCCCGCAGAAAAAGTCGCCCCTGCACTGAGCAAAGCAGGCTTTAATGTATTAAGCCTGGCCAATAACCATATTCTCGATTATGGCACCGAAGGTATGAACGACACCATTGACGCCTTAAATTCACACAACATTCAGAGTGTTGGTGCGGGCAAAAACATCACTGAGGCCAGGGCTGGCACAGTAGTCAACACCAACAGGGACAGGCTAGGGTTTCTGAGCTATTCCCTGACCTTCCCCGAGTCTTTCTGGGCCACTACAGACAAACCCGGCACTGCATTTGGCCACCAGCAGCAAATCACCGATGACATTAAACGCCTTAAAAAAATCACCAATAGCGTGATTGTCTCATTTCACTGGGGCCGGGAAAAAACCACAGAACTTCGACCTTACCAGCCAAAACTCGCCCGAGCCGCTATCGATGCAGGAGCAAGCATTGTGCTTGGACACCACCCCCATGTTTTACAGGAGATCGAACAGTATAATGGTGGACTGATTATTTACAGTCTGGGGAATTTTGTATTTGGTTCCTACAGTAAAGATGCCCAAACCAGTGTAGTCGCGCGAATTGCTTTAATAGACGGGCAATTTCATAGCGCTGAATTTACTCCAATTAATGTTCTTAACGCAGAGGTTTTTTTTCAACCTAGAATACTCACAGATGCCGCTGCGACAGGTGTAATTGATCACATTAACGAACTCTCACAAGCCACAAACACTCGACTAGATCAACAAAATTCCCGCGGATACTTGCATGCATCGAAAAATAAAATACAATCTTTGCTCCGCAGCAATTGATTTTATTCGCATTTCGAGCTATTTTATTATAAAAAATCGTAGATAAATCCGTGAATTACAATAACTTTATAAACAAAGACTTTCGAAATCGTTCGCAAACCGAGCAAGTAGAACGCCATCCCGCATTACGCTGGGTGCTTATGGCTGCCGGTTTTGCTGTTATTGGAGCCGTTATTGCAAGCACGGGAACCAACGAGGAAGAAAGCATTTCAGTTGGCAAAACAGAAATTATTGAAAATCTGAATATAACGCCTTCGCAAATAGAGATACTCCCTACTGAGTCACAATTACCTGCCCATCAAGAATATCGAACGATAAACCAGAAACGCGTTCTGCCAGTTAATGCGAGTGATGACACTGATGCAGAAATGCATATTGATGGACAGGCACCACCAGATTCCGCCGGCTCAACCACGGACACAAAATCAGGTGAAATTGAATTAACTGAATCTGACGACCCTAAATGGCAGTCACTAAAAGTTAAACGCGGTGACAGTTTATCTGTACTGTTTGACCGAGCAAAAATAAAACCCGCCCATTTAATTGAACTAATGAAACTGGGCAAAGCCAGTGAATTAAAACGTCTTCACCCCGGCGACACGATTAAGGTTATTAGCGATGAGGAAGGTAAATTACTGGCACTCAACTATCAGATTGATGGAGTACGTTATTTACAGGTAGAACGCGAAGAGGAACAACTCACCGCAAATGTTCTTGAGCACCATATTGAAGTTCGCTCTGCCTATGCCGCGGGTGAAATTGAATCATCTTTATTTTTAGCATCAGCTAAAGCCGGGCTTTCACAAAACACCACAATGGAACTGGCCAATGTTTTTGGCTGGGATATTGACTTTGCATTAGATATTCGCAAGGGCGATAAATTTACAGTTATATACGAACAACGATTTAAAAACGGCACAAAAATCAAAGATGGAAATATTTTAGCCGCCGAATTTGTAAACCAGGGAAAAGTTTTTCGCGCCTTGCGTTACACTGACCCAGTCACTAACTACACCGGTTATTACTCTCCCGATGGGCACAGTTTACGCAAAGCATTTTTACGTAGTCCGGTAAACTTCAGCCGCATAAGTTCACGCTTCACCACCAAACGCTATCACCCTATTTTACACCGCTTCCGCTCACATAAGGGCGTAGATTATGCCGCGGGTAGAGGCACACCTATCCGTGCATCGGGTGACGGAAAAGTTATTTATAAAGGCAAAAAAGGCGGTTACGGCCGAACGGTTATAATCAAACACGGCAGCCGATACACTACACTGTATGCACATATGAACAGTTACAATAGAAAAATTCGCTCTGGTAAACGGGTTAAGCAGGGCCAGGTAATCGGCTATGTTGGCTCCAGCGGCCTGGCATCTGGCCCGCATTTACATTATGAATTTCGTGTAAATGGCGTACACCGTAATCCGCTTACAGTGAAGTTCCCCAGCACCAAACCGATTCCAAAACGCTACCGTGATAACTTTGAGTTAACCACTAAAGGCTATGTTGCACAGCTGGACGTTTTATCTCGCAGCGCATTGGCTTTAAACGACAAGTAAATATTTTATACCATCACGTTTGCTGTAGCTCTAACATTTACTGTTACCTCAACATAAGAAGTGACACTTACAAAAGAAAACGCAAATAATCATGCCAGAACTATACATAGGTTTAATGTCGGGGACCAGTATGGATGGCATCGATGCCGCGCTGGTAGAATTGAGTGGCAACAATATAGAACTACTCGCCAGCCATACTCATGAACTATCTGCAGAACTAAAACAAAAATTAACACTTCTTTGTCAGGATGACAAATGCGCAAGTATAGATATGCTCGGCGAAACCGATACTGAGCTGGGATTAGTTTTCGCAGATGCGGTCAGTGCATTATTAAAACAGTCTGACACAAGTGCAGAACAGGTAACAGCCATTGGCTCACACGGCCAGACCATTCGCCACCAGCCCACATTAAAAAATAGTTTTTCATTACAAATTGGAGACGCAAACCGAATCAGTTACAAAACGGGCATCACCACCATTGCGGATTTTCGCCGTAAAGATATGGCTGCAGGTGGCGAAGGTGCGCCACTAGCACCCGCCTTTCATCAGCAGGTTTTTCACTCTCTCAATGAAAACCGCGCGGTATTAAATATTGGTGGTATCGCAAATATTACTTATCTTCCTGCCGATGAAAATGAAAAATGCTTTGGCTTTGACACCGGTCCGGGCAACACCTTAATGGATGCGTGGATCCAAAAACACAAAAAACTTCCCTACGATAAACATGGTGAATGGGCCGCGAGTGAAACAGCGGACACAAACCTGCTTGAACAATTAATGAAGGACAGTTTTGTTTTTCAAAAACCTCCGAAAAGCACAGGCCGGGAACATTACAATATTAACTGGCTGGAAAAACAATTATCAGAATTTAAACACCTGAGCGCAGAACAGGTTCAGGCCAGTTTATGCGAATTTACCTGCCGCAGCATTATTAGCGCTATTGAAAACAATCTAGCCGATATCAAAACATTAATTATTTGTGGTGGTGGCGCACATAACACGCATTTAATTCAACAACTGCGCAGTAAATTACATAATATAAAAGTTGAGTCAAGTGAAGACTTTGGCATATCACCCGACTGGGTTGAAGCCATTGCGTTTGCCTGGCTTGCCAGGCAGACACTGAAGAATTTGCCGGGTAATTTACCCAGCGTTACCGGTGCTAAAAAATCCGTCGTGCTGGGTGCTATTTACCCGGCTTAGATTAATCATTCAACCCCGTTAAACTGTAAGAGATTAAGACGGCAGGAAGTCTATTGGGTATTTAACCGTAACGGTTTCCGTATTGCCTGGTTTAAATCGGAACAATTTCACACGTGCAATTAATTTCTTTTCGAGTTTTGGATTATTTAATTCACTTGAAAGAATACGTGCTTTTATTACCGAGCCATTCGATGCAATCGTTAACTCAATAACCACTTTACCCTGCAGGGTTGGATCTTTTCTCAGCGCTCGGTTGTAAATAGTATAAATAGCACTCTTGTTTTTCTGGAACACCTGCTCAATTTCAAACTGCGGACGAATAGCGCGACCACTTTTACTCCGTTTCGCAGGTTTCGCAGCCGGCCCAGTATCTATATTACTGCTGACTTTCGTGGTGCGCCTGCTAGCTAACTTTCCACCGCCAGTTGATTTACTTAACTGACTACTTTTTAAGCCGCCGCTACTTGCCATAGCTGAGCTACTGGTTATAACCGGCGCACTAAAGTCCTGGGTTTTGGTTTTGCCCGCTTTACTTAACGACTGATCTTCAATATCCGCCAGATCAAAACTATCGCGCAGATCATTAAGCTCAGATGCCATAGACATTAGCCCGGCACTGGCCGCTGCTTTTTTAGCGACCTTCTGTTTTTTATTTAAGTTTTTCTTAACCGGCTTCTTTAATGGCTTCTTCGCCTTAGGTTTTTTCTTGGCTTTGGGCTTAGGCTTAGGTTTAGGCTTTGCTTTGGGCTTTACCGGCTTGGGTATAGGCGGAGGTGGCAATTTACGCTTTTCCAGAACCAGCTCGGCCAGACGAGGGGAAATAGTTTTTAAATCTTTTTTAACCGGTTCAGAGGTTGGCAAATATGGGACAATGGCGCCAAACAAAGAAAACACTACAACATTAATCAGCAGGATTTTTAAAAATCGCCGATCATTTGCACTTTGAACCCAGGGTAAAAAGGGTTCATCCCAGGTGTTAATTCTAGACATACTCAAGATTCATCTGCCGGTTTCTTTTTATTAACTGCCAGCGATATATTTGCAAAATTTGCTGCTGCGCTCGTAATCATAATTTTTTTAAGCAAGATGTATGGAACATCCTTATCGCCTAAAATAGTAATTCCCTGTTTCATTATTTTTTTAGCATCTTCACCCTGCTTGCGCTTGTTTGCAATCAGTTTTTTTAACTCGTCAAGCAGTGGCATAATTACGTTACTGTTGCTTTTAATTACCCGGTCAATACGCGCTATTTTTTTCCCCTGAACTAAAATATCATTATTACCGATGATAACAACAAAGTTTTCTTTGGGTAACTTTTCCGCTGTTGATGCGGGCAACTTGATGTCTTTTGGCGTGGGCAAAATATCTGAACTTGACGCACTCACTAACAGAAAAAATACCAGTATCGTAAAGATATCCATTAACGACACCATATTCAGCGACGCACTTTTATCGTTGCGCCGCGCATGGTGACGCTGCATTCTTTTTGCCCGGCTTGACTCTTTCATCGTTTAATCCTGATCATATCTTTATTCATCTCCAGGGCTACCTCTTAGGTGCATCACCTATAGAAATGCCCGGAAACAATTCAGCCACAACCACTTCACCATCCTGCAAGGTTTTAAACTCACGCACCGTATCCATTACCTGCACGATTGAATCGTACGAGGTATAGGGTTCTGACAGTATTGTGATATTGGTTTTTTCCGGAAACTTGTATTTTATAATTCGCAATGTCTGATTCAACAAAACATAATTATGCCCACTTTGAGTAATGGGCATATGCTTTATTAAGCCGCCTTTGGTATCGGATAATTCCAGCGCATTTTTGCGCACAGTAACCTGCAATTCAAAATCCGGTTTTTTATTATCAGGTTTTCCTGAACTCGATCCCGGTAATTTTAAATCCAGAATACTGATACTGGTAAAGATGGCACTCATTAACAAAAAAGGCACCAGTACAACCATCAGGTTCATAAAAGCTGTTATATCCAGCTCAACCTGTGTCTCTCGTTTACCGGACCGCTTATGGCGTTTAGACATGTTATTAATCGTCGCTTATTGTTTAATCATAATCAGGTTAATAAACTTGATTGTCGCCATCTCCAGACTGTCAACAATTTCAGTTGTTTTAGCCTGTAATATAGAAAAAATAATAATTAAAGGTATAGCAACAGCTAATCCAAAAGCGGTGGTATTCATCGCAACCGAAATACTACTGGAAAGAATTTCAGCTTTTAACGAAGGGTCAACTTGAGCAACCGCTGTAAATGCCTTTATCAAACCGGTGATAGTACCCAATAAGCCTAGCAGTGTTGCTATATTGGCAAACATCGCAAGATAATGCGTACGCTTTTCCAGCCGAGGAATAATTTCCATTAAACTCTCTTCCATCGCCATTTCAATTTGATCGCGCTGCGGCTTAACTTTTAATCGACTTAAACCCAGATTTAACATCTGGCAAATCGCTACTTTTGAGCGTGAGGTAATTTGAAACACCTGATTTAAATCACCTTCTTTTAGAAGCGGCATCAATTTGCTTAATAAACGACGATTATTATATTTAATTGCAGTAAGGTACAGATATCGCTCTATTGCAATAGCCATTCCAAAAGCCAGCACCCCTAAAATCGGGTACATAAAAGACCCACCGGTTTGCATAAAGTTGACTATTTCATCGTACATTTCAATCTCCAGTATTATTCTTTTTTATAGATGCTTTCAAAGCATCATTTAACTCATTAATTTTCGCATACTATTCCAGTAATAGAACAGTTATTTTTTCTGTTCCGTCAAACTCGCAGGCACTACACCCTGCTGTTTTATTATCTGTTTATAATATTGGCGTCTAAGCATTGTTTGCCGATCGATGGGTTGCAGCGCGTCATTTATTAAACTGGATAACGGCAGCTCAACCATTCCAGGTAATTCCGCCTGCTTCCATGGCAATATATAGAGCACATTGGGTAGTTCTTTATTACCAATAATCGACATGGCATCCATATCGATACGCTCTTCTGCAACAACCTGCAGCGAACCAATAATTGCGCTCAACGTAATACATTTTCTGACTAGCTGTTTCATGACTTTTCTTTCCTGGAAATTCGACGTTTTAAATCAACAATCCATTTAGCTACCGTGGCATCTTTTTTGTTTATAATAGACTGATATTTTTCATAATGCTCTAACGCCGGTTCTAGCTCATACAAATACAGGTCGAGCAGAATACCCAAATTCAGGTGTGCAATGGCATAATCTGAATCAACTTCCAGAGCTTTAGTGTACATTTTTTGTGCCGTATCAAAATCCCCCTCTAAACGCGCAATCACACCCAGGTGGTTATACGAAACCGCATTTTTCGGACTCAGTTCAATGGATTTTTCCAGACTCTCCTGCGCTGCACTACGATCTTTGAGCCTCAGCTGTTGCAAACCCATATTGGTATAAGCCGGTACAAACTCAGGGAAAGCCTGTATTGATTGTTCAAAAAATTTAACTGCCTGTTTTGACTGGCCTTTTTGTGCTGCTTTTAAACCATCAATATATGGCTTAGGCACCTTATTCCACGCATCATCTTCTTTGGGCGTAGCACCGCTACCGCCCCCTGCATCTCCTCCACCTGTTGTGGCGCAGGAGCTTAGGGCAAGTAGCATCACCAGGCTATAAATTATATATTTAATTCGTAATAAGAACATAAGGCTCTATCTTTTCAAACTTGGCATAACGTACAGGCTGAATATCCTTTAGTACCGCTATACTTTTCTTAATCCATTCGTCAAATATATTCTGTTTTGTACGTTTCGCATTTATGCTGTGTATATCAACTGACTTTTCTTCAAACGGGTAGGCCTGCTCTTCCAGCAATACCTCGTACTGTTCAAGCTCATCTGCAGATAAGCCTTTTGGCCGCTGTGACTCCATCAACGAATGTGCAAGATGATTATAAACCTCACCCATTTGATAGGTAGAAGCCGTAGAAAACTCTGCCACTTTATATGACATAACTTTTTTTAGCGAACCAATCACCGACTCCATTCGTTGCTTTTTAATTTTTAAATTTTTCTTCAATGGGATACTCAACTTAACCTGTTGATAGGACATGATAGCCGGTTGTGCCAGCTCAAAAGTTGCCTGCGCAGCAAGATACCGACTTCGATCGGTACGCAGTTTTCCGCCTTTCTTTTCCGCAACAATTAATTTATTCAGCCACTGGTTTCGCTGCTTAACAGACTTTTGTTTTTTATAGTAATCACTAACTCGACTATAAGCTTCGATATTTTGTGCAAAAGGCTTCGGGTATTTCGCAATATATTTAAGATACAAACCATTGGCCTTTGATCTTTTTCCGGCCTTTTCGTACATTTCTGCAGATTGCCAGATTAACTTACGTTTGTCTTCCGGTGTTTTAGCATAACCCGCAAGCACATTAAGCTCTTTTGCTGCCTTATCAAAATTACCCATCTGCGTATAAATCACAACTAGCTTGCCACTTATCCCCTGCGCAAACTGCTTGCCAAGTGAAGGTGTGCGACGCATATTTTCAAGTATTACACCGGATGTTTTCCAGTCTTTCATGCCTATATAAAGTGCCGCGGCATCATACTCAGCGGTTCCCCGAATACTTGATGATGGCGCCACCTTGCCTACCCGCATAAAGTGAAATGCCGCCAGCTTATTGTCACCCTTTGCCTTATAAAACTCAGCCTGCTTATAAATACTTGCCGCCAGTTTATCGATCAACTCTTTTCTGAGCTTTATATCAGCTTTTGATTTTTTAGGCACACGACCAATTGCAACAATATATGCTTTTTCCGCCTCACTGAATTTGGCCAGTTCATACTGCGCATGCGCATAAACAATCGCGGCGGTACGCTGTAAATTTACCTGCTTAATATTTATATTATCCAGTATGCGTTTTGAAAATTCAGCGGCTTCGGGATATCTCTTAGCCTGTAATAAATTTTCTGCCGTTTTTGTAACTACTGCCGGCGCATGCTTGTCATTTGGAAACTTATTACTAAAACGAATTGCACTACTTAACGACTGCTGTTGCAACTGGGCAAGTTGCTGCGGTGGCTGTTTAGGTATTTTTAGTAACACACCATAGGTGAGCAGTGCCGCGTAACCTGCTTCTGCACTTCGTTTATTTAATGGATATTTATACGCAGATTTTTCATATTCAGCCAGAGCTTTAGGATAAAGCTTTGCATCGAACAATGCTTCCGCATATAAGAAATTCATATTCGCCGCCTCTTTTTCTAGCGGGAATGAACGGAGAAATTTTTCATACCATGAAGCAGCAACTTTGAAATCTTTCTGCTTTTTAGACTTCCTGGCAAGCGCATGAAAATGCAGGGAAAGCTCCTGTATGTGCTTTATTAAATCCGGTTTAATTTTATCCTGATCTTCAACTTTCTGGAGGTTCCAGTACGGAGTACCGACATTATAATTTTTGACATATAAAATCTTACTACCTAGAACCTTATCATTGATTTTTCCATCAATATACGCTTTCAAAGCCAACGAATGAAACGATGGCGACTGCACACTTTGTGGATATTTTTTGGTGTAAGCCATAAACGTATCTGCTGCATCATTATAACGTTCTTTCTTTACATACAGCTTGCCCAACTGCTCATATATTAGGGGCAAATAAAGCTTGCCTTCCCGCCCTTTAAATATGGGATCAATACTCTTATAACCATCAAGATACGACAAGGAAAGACTCGTCACGCGCAATGAATCAACAATAAAATCTTTTTCTGAATTACCTAATGTTTCCAGAATGCCGTACTGGTCTATTTTCTTTTCAGCTTCTTTAATATCAAGTAATGAAAGATAGGTTTTCAGTGTCTGCTCATAGTGAGACTGCTTAAACTGCGACCAACCCAACTTGTATAATGCTTTTTCATACAATGGTGATTGCTGGTAGTTGGTGACTATATCTGCATATGCCTGTTCAGCCTGCTTAAAATGTAAGTTTACAAATAAAATCTCACCACGACGAAACTGAACTTCATCAATATGTCGTGAGTTGGGGTATTCTTTTACAATAGTATCCATGGCTTCCATGGCCTTATCCATTTCACCGACCAGAGAGTATGCTTTGGCCAACTGATAAAGTATCAAATCATTTTTTTCATGACCCGGATAGGTTCTGAGATATGTATTATAATGCTCGATTGAAGATAGTTTTATCGCCTGAATTGCTGCAGCATCCGCACCTCCTCCGACACCTTCAACACCGTGACGCTCCTCTTCACTAATCTCTAGCTCAAGATCAGCCACTCGCCTTAAGGCTTCGCCATAATGTGTTTTAAACTCTGTTTTTTGAAGATACGTCTGGTATTGCTCAATAGCATGCAGTCTCTCGGGAGTTACCGTGCTTGCTAACGGATAATCAATAGGGCTGGTTGCCAGATCCTCGACTGTAATATCTTTTTTAACTTCATTTCCACAGCCCGTAATAAACAGCAATGACATAAGATAAAGAATTTTAAATGGCGCGCGTTTCATCGTTGACGCTCCATTAATGAGTCATATAGACGAGCTTTCGCATACAGCGCACGATCATGATAAAGCTTTATCTGGTTGCGATGCAGACGCAGTTGCTCCAGCGCCATTACACGTAACTTACTCTCCTGTTCGATGATAGCTCTATCAATTTTTTTCTTTAATGCGTTTATCTGTGACTCTTTATTTTCTATACGCGAGTTGAAATTAGCAAATTCAAAGGGTGCGGATTTCCAGGCGGTTTCCAGAGACTCCATGCTTTTATTCATATCCGTTACAACTTTATTTAGCTGCTGAAGTTCACGTTTTATCGTCCAGATTCGAACCGGATAATCAGTTTCCACTTCCCACTGTAACCTGCCTTTTAACAAACGATATTTTTCCCGTGCTTCAGCCGCGCCTTCTTCACTAGAATTTTTTAACTGCTTAATTCTCTTCTCATTATTTTTCAATAACTGTATTTTTTCCACTTCTGCAGCGCTTGCCAGTTTTAACGCATCTTCTGAAGATTCTATCTTTTCAATCTGTTTCCTCAGCTGATCTCGTTTTTGTGTCAGCACTTTAACTTTATTTAAACTTTCATCATCCATCGTTTTTGTTAATTTATTTTTATAAATTTTACGCTTTTCCTTTAAGATCATTTGCAGCGCAGGGATATTGTTTTCCCAATGATTCAACATATACTTCAGGTGCAAAATTTCCAGATACGATTTAGCTTCGTATTGAAACTCATTCGAAGATAAAAATGGCAATAGATACTGGGTTAATAGTGGGTCAAGATTTTTAATCACATTAACTGCAGAGGTGATTTCCTTTCCAAGACTGCCAGGATTTAGCTGGTCGATAAACTGAGGGCTTTTTATAAAACCGACGAGCTGTTCTGTTTCATTCAACTGAAACTTATAACTATCGACCGCCAGACCATAATGGTGTAGCGCCTGATCTCCTAGCCCCATTTTTTCAAATGCATAAGGTATAGAAATAAATGCTTCCTGCACCGCCAAATCAGATTCAGTTTGACTTGATGCCAGATGCATCCAGGGAATAACTGCTTCCTGATATTTGCCTTCACGGTAATGAGCCCAGCCCACACCAAGCAGGGCTTTATTTGTTTCAATGCCTTTTAATCTAATTTTATTAAAGTGCTCAATCGACACATCTGAATAACCATCCCGTAACGATACATAAGCCAGTGCCAAATTGGCTTTATCCCTTAATATTAATTTTTCAGGATGTACCGAGTCGCTTGAGGCAAGATCATCCAAAATATCAAACCCCTGCTCTACATTGCCTTCTTCCTGACGCTGTATTAAACGGCTGGCGGTATTAAATCTTGCATAATCTTTCCAAACTGACTCCGCTGAAAAATAATCGAATGTCTTCAGCGCCTGCTCAAAATCTTCATTGAGCAGAAATATTGAATTCATTAAAAATAATTTTTCTTCATCACTTTCAAGCTGCAGGCCATCTTTTATATTAATAAACTGCTCTTCCGCCTGAGGATATTGTCCATCATAGTAATGATTTTTACCTAGCAGAAAATGCGCCTGATCTATTATTGAAACGGGTATCTCGAGCTCTTTCTCCTGCAATAGGCGCTGAAACACTTCCGATGACTGCTTATGTAAATCGTATGAAAGATATAACCCACCGAGCAATAACGAAGGATTACTATCATCTGAGGTAATGCGCTGATAATGTTCTGCGACTAGCAGCTCGGTGATGGCTGAAAAGTATTTTTGCTGGAAAAAATTATAGAGTGAAACACCGTAGGCCAGATCCTGAACCTTATGCGTGGTTTTGCTTTCCGCACCTGCAACGCCGCCATAAACGCAAACTAATGAAATGCATACAATCAGTAAAAATTTGATAGGCTGTCGATACCACATAAAAGTTTATTGTCGAGTTATTCCCAGACCTTAACTTCAAAATCTGGCTGTTCCTTGCTGCTATCACCCGTTATCTTTAACTCTATGTACTTTGCGTACCCGGACTTCTCTATTTTTTTTGTAGTGCCACGTTTAAAATCACGATCATTCGGCCCCTTCCCAATAAAGAAAGCGGTTAGTTCATGCTCGCCTGACGTGAGATTACCAATATATAAACGCTGAACACCGCCTCTTTTTAAGGCCTTTATTTCACGCTCAGTGTAAAGATAATTACTAACAATTTTATCATCCAGTTTAAGCTGCACTGAATCTAACTCAAATAGCTCATCCACATCTAGCGATAAAAATACGCTTATCTGCGTATTCGCGGAGAACAATAAGTCCTCTTCCAGTATAAACAGATCTCTATTCAGTTCTATGACTTCATTTTTTAAACTCTGAATATCTTGCTGAGCACCCTGCGATGCTTCAGTTTGATCAGCCGCAGGCTTTTCATCCTCTGCATAGACTGCAGTATTAGCGATAAAAACGGAAAATAGAAATAATCTAATAAAAACTTTCAATGCGCAAACCTTCATACTATTTAGACACTATATAATGCAACAAAAAACTTTCTAATGATAAATTGTCAAGCAAGCCACTCACCCAAACGAAGCATAGTCTTACGTTTCAATACTTTAACCCGGATTTTATACCGTATATCTGTATTTAGATAAGAAAAAACGAGTTTTTACAATTCTTTATTATATTTACATGAAGTAGTTCACTAAACGAGACGATTTCTTTGCTTAAAATACATCAACGTGGTTTGCTATAACCACAAGTGGTACCTCAAACAAATTCGAGTAGTACTTCAGATCCACATCGTAAAAAATAATTGATAAATGAAACAGGTGTTTAGTATAGCCCAGTAATGGGTTCGTATTAAATGCAAGAATTTTTATTTCTTTAAAGCGTACTGTAATGTGTAGGAGAAACGCGTGCCATTAACTCAACAAAACCTGAGCCAGTCAATATTATCTTTGCTGGCACATGCAGGACGACTATCTATAATTTTACCACTGCTAGTGGGCAATGTGGCGCAGGCTGCAACTGCCGAGCTTGATCAGGCTCGTCGCATACATGACCGCCTTGCAGGTGTCCCCCCCACAAATGCCAAGCTCTTTGAGATGGAAACGCTCATTGTAGATGGCGGTGGAAGCACAGCATCGCTAGAAGCAGCAGCTGCGATTGCTATGGAAAACCCAGCCTTTTATAACGTCACGCTTAAGAACTTTGCGGCGCCCTGGACCAACGAAGACCAGTCAGTGTTTGTTCGTCTTAATGACTACACCGCCACCGTTGTCGGTATGATTCGTGATGATGTTGATTTTCGCGAAGTATTATCCGGAGACATTCTTTACACGGCTAACGGCACCGCATCACCGGATTACTCCCATACCAGTAACGCTCACTATGAAGCACTGGAAGACATGGGGCCTGTTGCAGGCGATCTTTCTAATGACGTTATTTTAGTAAGGACTGAACAATCTTCAATTCCCGGCGGCTTACCCGCGGATGCAACTGCAGGCATCATGACAACCCGCGCAGCAGCACAGGCCTTTTTCTCAGACGGTACCAACCGCGCCATGTTCCGCTTTACCCTTATGAATCATCTTTGTACCGATCTTGAACCACTGAAAGATGAGAGTCGTGTACCCGATCACGTGCGCCAGGACGTATCGCGCAGCCCCGGTGGCGATAGCCGAATTTTCATGTTCAGCTGCGTTGGCTGCCATGCAGGTATGGACGGGCTGAGCGGCGCATTTGCTAAATATAACTACAATACAGAATCAGAGCGCATCGATTACGAACGAACTGACGCTGCTGCATTAAGTGACACTTCACTCAATGGCTTTGCTGCTGACGGCATTAGCATCAAATACCATAACAATGCAGACAACTTCAAATCCGGTTTTATTACAACTGATGACAGCTGGGTTAACTACTGGCGCAACGGCCAGAATAAATTACTTGGGTGGAGCAGCGTGCCAGCTGCTGGAATCACCATTGATGACCGCGGCCATGCCAATGGCACTGGCGCGAAATCAATGGGTGCCGAACTTGCGAACAGTCGCGCCTTTGCTAGTTGCCAGGTTAAGAAAGCCTTTAAAGCCGTCTGTCTTCGAGACTCCGATGGTTATGCCGCAGACAGGGCGCAAGTTGACAGCATAACAAATGATTTCATGGGTAATAATTACAATATGAAATCTGTATTTGGAAAAGTTGCTGCTTACTGCAGCCAGTAAATCTTATTATCGTAATAACAGGTAAAACAGAAGCTATTGAGTGTAAATAGTGATGAATAAATTTGGAGAAAAATCAGAATGAAATACGAGCAGCATTATTCAGCACCATTTGCTCTATCTTCGCGTGTAGCGCACCCCGTGCGCACATTGTTACGCAGTATGACTATAGTCACTGCAATAAGCGTTTTAGTCGCCTGTGGCAATAACACCGAAGTAGAACCTAATACTAATACCAATACTGGTGGTAACAATAGCGGCTCTGGTCCAGCGTATAATGGCCCTGCTCCGTTAACAGATGAAGTTCAAAAGTTCAAAACCGAATTCTGGAATCCACTGGCTGGAAACGATCGCTGCGGACAGTGTCATACCACAGGTGGCCAGGCAAGCAACTTCCCTTTTGTTGATTTACTTGATATTAATGCTGCATTTGCAGCGGCAACCGCAACCAACAACACCGGACAGCTCATCGTTGACCGTAGCACTGCAGGTGATTCAAGAGCTGTCATTAAAGTAGCTGAAGGCCATCAGTGCTGGGACAGCCTGTCAGATACCGCCTGTGCTGATATTATTGAAGGCTATATAGACAACTGGACAAGCGGCAATTCAACATCCGGCGGACGCACCATTTCATTGTCTGCACCTAGAATATTTGATGCAGGCAGAAGTCGTAACTTCCCTGAAACCGCACTTGATGGTTCTCCTAACTTTAAAACCAGCCTCTATGACCCTATCCTGACTCAATACTGTGCTGACTGTCACTCCGATAGCTCGGAAACTCCCCAGGCACCTTTCTTTGCCAGCGGCGATATTGACGTAGCTTATGCCGCCGCCAGATCCAAGATAAACCTTGATGCGGTTAGTGGCACACCACCAAATGTGTCACCTCTTCCAATTACCGCACCAGAACAGTCTCGATTTGTTACCCGTGTATTAGAGCTGCACAATTGCTGGACAGCAGACTGTTCTGCAGACGCTGATGAAATGCGACTGGCCATTTTCAGTTTTGCACAGGGAATTCCTCTAACTGAATTAGACCCTACACTAATTACCAGTAAAGCCATGACATTTACAGATGCAACTCTGGCAAGTGGTGGTAATCGTTATGAAAACGATCAGATTGCTGTGTGGGAATTTAAAACCGGCCAGGGCAACCAGGCATTTGACACTAGCGGTATAGACCCCGCAATGACCCTGACATTTAATGGATCTGTAAGCTGGGTGCTAGGTTATGGTATTGAGTTCTCTAATGGTGGTTTTGCAGATGCAGCACCAGAAACCAGTGCAAAACTCACTAATCTCATCGGTTTAAACAATGCATACAGCATAGAAGCCTGGGTCATTCCCGCCAATGTCACACAGGAAGATGCACGAATAATTAGTTACGAGTCAGGTAATGGCACCACACGTAACTTTTCTATGAGTCAGTCACTGTATCAATATGAATATTTAAACCGTGCAACAGAGAACACGGAAGACTCAGACGGCGCACTTTTAACATTAGATACAGATGAAGATCTACAGTCCGCTTTACAGCATGTGGTCTATACATTTGACCCCGTCAATGGCCGACGCATTTATGTAAACGGAGTATTTACTGAAGATGAAGACTCACCGGATGCACTAGGCGGCACTCTGGTTGAATGGGACGACACATTTAGCTTTGTACTAGGTAATAGCAATGCTGACAACAAATGGGATGGTAAACTGCGGATGGTAGCTATACATAATAGCGCCCTGACTCAGGACCAGATCAGCCAGAACTTCAATGTGGGTGTCGGCCAGAAATACTTCATGTTATTTTCAGTGGGCGAATTACTCGGCCTGAATAACGACGAAGCATTTGTCATGTTACAAACAGAGCTCTATGACGATACTGCTTATCTGTTTGATCAACCTGTATTTATTAATCTGGATGGCGACTACATTCCTGCAACCGACATTCCAGTTGAAGGCATGCGCATCGGCATCAATGGCCGTGAAGCCATCACCGGTCAGGTGTTTGGTAACCTTGACGTGGACATCAGCTCAACAGATTACACGCCAAATGGCCAGCCTCTTTCAAGACTGGGTACCGTAATACCGGTTGGTAAAGGCCCTGAAAATGATGAGTTTTTCCTCACCTTTGAGCGCATGGGCAGTGGCCCAGCAAATCCAAGGGTTGAAGAAGAACCGGTTGCACCTGCTGCTCCGCCTGAGGCTGACCCGGTTTCTGATATAGGCGTTAAAACCTTTGATGAAATCAATGCCAGTATGTCATTTGTTACCGGCATACCAACCACTAACACAGCCATTGAAGCAACCTATGCTTCATATAAACAGCAGTTGCCTGCTATTGAAGATATCAAAGCCTTCCTGTCATCTCACCAGATGGGCGTGGCTCAGTTGGCAATGAGTTATTGTAATGAGCTGGTTATACAGGATAGCGCACTTCCAGCAGCTAGCTATTTCAGTGGTTTTAACTTTAACCTGCCACCTTCAACTGCATTTACAAACGTATCAACGCAAATTGTCGATCCTTTACTGGTTAGCCTGATGAATCTAAATACAACTAATAACTTATCGACCCAGCCAAATCCGGTTGTTATGCGCAATCAATTAGGTTCATCTAGCACACAAAACCTGTTTGGTACTGAACAGGAACCATCGGGCGCTACAGTTGACCCTGCTGGTACTTATAATTTTGAAAGCCTGCTCACCCAAATGACTCAATGCGGTGCAGGCTGTCCTGATACACAGCAACGTACTGAACAAGTTGTTATTGCTATCTGTGCAGCCACTTTAGGCAGCTCGATGACCATAATTCAATAAGCGTGATCCGAATGAATATTAAGAGGTATTTTTAATGAAAAACAAACGCAAACCACTGGGTACTAATGACCCACTTCGTCATGCGGATCACTCAAGACCCAATACGCGTCGTGATTTTATCAAGCAGGGCTTTATCTCCGGACCCGCGGCGGTTTTAACCGGTAGTGTATTCGGACTATTTAATAACCCGCGTGAAGCATTTGCTGAAGTTTCAGCGGACTTGACTCAGCTAGCAGCCGATACCCAGTGTAATCTGGGCGGTGTGGCTGACGGTGCCGCTAAAATTCCTTTTATCTGTTTTGACCTGGCGGGCGGCGCAAACTTTGCGAGCTCAAATGTGTTGGTGGGTACTGATGGACAGATGGATTTACTTACAACAGCGGGCTATAGCAAAATGGGCGTTCCAGGAGACATTATTCCTGGCCTACCAGATACTAATTTAGCTGGCACTATGCTTAATCTTAGTACAAACGCTGATTTCACAAACGACCAACTCGGATTAAAGTTTCACTCAGACAGCGCATTGCTTTTTGGTATCCTCGAAAAATTCACATCCGTTGCACCTGGTCTGGTTGATGGCGCGGTTATTCCTGCACGCTCAGGTAACGACACCAGCAACAACACGCATAACCCTTTATACGGCATAGCTAAAGCCGGTGCGGTTGGCAGTGCGGTAACCCTCATAGGTTCAAGAAACTCTGAATCCGGCGGTAATTCAATGGCGCCTCCTGGACTCATTAATCCTGAGATTCGCCCGACAAAAGTTGATCGACCTACTGATGTGACCGGCATGATTGATGTCGGTGACCTGACCAGCATACTCAGCACAAAAGAAGATGTGACTGCGGTAATGGAGTCAATGGCACGGATCAGCCACAAAAAACTTAACGCATCTATTACACAAAATGACGTAGTCAGAGACCTGGTGAAATGTGGTTACTTAAAAGCGGCGGATATTGCCGAGCGTTTTGCAGACAAACAGGTTGACCCCGCATTAGATCCCTTAATTGTTGGAGACACCGGCGCTATATTCACACCCACTCAGTTCAATGGAACAGATAGAGGTGAATTCCAGAAAACCGCCTCAGTTATGAAAATGGTGATTGATGGTTATGCGGGTGCTGGCAGCATCACAATGGGCGGCTTTGATTACCACACAGGTGACCGAATTGCAGGCGAAAATCGTGATTTACGCGCGGGCCGTTGTATCGGTGCCTGCCTGGAGTATGCGGCACAGAATGACTCACCTCTAATGATTTATGTGTTTAGTGATGGCTCGGTAGCCAGTAATGGTACGCTTGACAATACAGGTGACCCTGCGGATAACTCAAGCGGCAGAAGATTAGGGGGACGCGGCAAAGGCGTATGGACGGGTGATAACTCATCTACTGCCTGCTCATTCTTCCTGGTATTTGATCCCAATGGAACAATCAGCACATTTAGTGGCAGCACAATGACCGACCATCGCCAGATTGGCCGCTTCTCAGCTAATGGCTCGGTTGTGACTTCAGCGACTCCAGCAGCAAATAATGTCAACCTGTTAGTAAATACGGTTATTGCAAATTATATGTCTCTAAATGGTGATTTAGGCTCATTTGCTGACGCGGATAAATTTGCCAATCATGGTTTGGGTGATTACACGCAATATGTGTCGTTTAACCCATTAGCATAATATTTGGGCACAACACTGCATGATAGGCCAGCAGTTTAAAAGAAAAATCGGGTTATATTGCTGGCTCTTATCTGTCAGTTTTATCAGCAGTGAAAGTGCCTTTGCTAGTGCCCATTGGTATAACTACCGAGAGGACATCATGGGCACTTCCATAATTGTGGAACTACTCGGTGAAACGCCACAGCTAGCTGAAAAATGTAGCCAGCGGGTGTTTGATGAAATGCACCGCATTGACGAACTAATGAGCCCATACATTGAACTCAGTGAACTGTCTATCGTCAATCGTGATGCAGCACAAGATGAGGTTAAAATTGGCAAAGAGCTGTTTAATCTGATTAAACAATCAATTGAATTCTCTGAGCTTTCCAATGGTGCATTTGACATTACTTTTGCTAGCGTTGGGCACCTTTATGATTACCGAATGAAGCAACACCCGAGCGATAAACAGATTAAACACCGGCTCAGTGCCATAAATTATAAAAATATAAAACTGAATGAAGCAAATAATAGCATTTCATTTAGTCATAAAAACACTCGTATTGACCTGGGTGGTATTGCCAAGGGCTACGCGGTCGATAACGCAATAAAAATTTTAAAAACCTGCGGCATTAAAAATGCGCTGGTTAGTGCGGGGGGTGACTCGCGCATTTTAGGTGATAAAAATGGTCGCCCCTGGGTTATGGGGGTACGTCACCCACGAGATAATACCCGGGTAGTGGTCAGCATTCCATTAAGTGATTCTGCGATCTCTACCTCCGGTGATTACGAGCGCTATTTCATAGAAAATGGCACCCGCTATCACCACATAATTAAACCCACGACGGGGCAGTCTGTAAATCAGACATGGAGCGTAAGCGTCTTGGCCAATGAAGCCATTACCAGCGATGCACTATCTACAACACTGTTTGTGTTGGGCACGGAAAAAGCACTACAGCTCATCAATTCCCTCGATGATATTGAAGCTGTTGTAATTGATGCGAAAGGCAAAATGTTTTACTCAAGCGGATTAATGCCGCCAGCGGCGCAATAGGCGTTTTAAATTAATATTCAGCTCTGTGCTGAAGTTTGTTCAGGTTAAAGTTATATGTGTAGCAATAAATTAAACTCGTTCACAGCCAAAACAACTCAGTGGCTACCACAACTTATGTTATTACCACTGGTGGGTATTTTAGCGTCCTGTGGTGGTACCGAAACCGGAGCAGATCCTGGTATTGAGAATTTCCCGATTGCCTATGTCAAACGCTCGATTCTGGTAGATGATGAAGACATGCTCATCCAGCCGGATATTCGCCGCCCACTACGCTCTACACCCGGTGGTGATATATTTATAAAATCTCGCGCAAACCTTAGTGCACCTGAAATCAACATTACCGGGGCTATCACCAATGGCATGGGGGATGTAAAAGACCTTGATGTATCCAGTGACGGTAAGCTACTGGTATTTTCCCTGTTGACCGAAGACCCTGATCCCAACGATGACTCAGACGATCCTAAATGGGACATTTATATCTATAACCGGGAGACAAATATCGTCAGCCGGGTTATTCCTAAACTGTCAGAGCAGGACATTACCGCCAGGCTCGGTGATGATATTGCGCCCTATTTTTTACCCAATAACAACCGCATCGTTTTTTCATCTAATCGCCAGAAACAGTCCCGTGCCGTGCTTGGCTCTGAGCCAGCACCTTCTGGACAGGCCAGTAAGCCTCCGTTTTCGTCCCAGGATGAGGACAACCGTGAAAAAGCACTGGTATTACATACGATGAATATCGATGGTACTGACATTAAACAGATTTCATTCAACCAGAGCCACGACCTTGACCCCGTTGTATTAAGTAACGGACGCATTCTATTCAGTCGCTGGGATAACATGAACCGCAATGACGCTATTAGTTTATATACGATTCTACAGGATGGCTCAGACTTACAGCCATATTATGGCACCCATGATCAGAGTCATGAAATTGCGGGAGTAGTCGATGCGGATGACAATACACCGATAGTACAGTTTACACAGCCTAGAGAACTCACCGATGGGCGCATAATGATACTACAAAGGCCATTTGATGACTCATTTGCCGGTGGAGAAATTGTTGTTATTGACGCTGAAAACTTTGTAGATCTGAACCAGCCGACGTTTGATAACAAGGATGCGATGACAGGGCTTTCAGCACAACAAAAGGTCACCGACACCGACTTAGTATTTGATGGCAGTATCCCCCTTAAAGGACGCTACTCATCCATTTATCCATTAAATGATGGCACCAGCCGCCTGTTGGTAAGTAAAGGCCTTTGCCAGATAGAAATTGACACTAATGTCAGCACTGAACCTGATGCTGAACCTATACTTGAGCCATTTTTGTGCGCCACAGATGAAGCCCAACTATTACTGAATGACCCTACAACAACAGAAACCGAAGCCTACCCTTCTTACGGTATCTGGCTATACGATGCCGGTGAACAAACCGAGAAACCTGTAGTGGCAGCTGAACGGGGTAAGTTTATAAATGATGCGGTTGTCATGCGCCCATATAACCGAGCGGTTATCATTGAGGGCACACCTGAGGACCAACTGGATTCAGCGTTAGTAACTGAAAATGTAGGACTGCTGAATATTCGCAGCGTTTATGATTTTGGTGATGGTACGTTTAATGGGTGCTTCTTTAATGTATGCACCGACGCCACGGTAAACAGTGTACTGGATTTCGCTGACCCGTCCGTAGCAACAGCTGATCAACGTCCTGCCCGATTCATTCGCCTTGTAAAGGCTGTTGGCATACCCAACAGACGCGACCCAGATCTTGCGAATCCACCGGATATTTCTAATAGAGCATTTGGCCGTGGCGGACGACGATTTGGTATGAAAGAGATTATTGGCTACAGCATGATTGAGCCTGATGGCTCTGTGCTTGTAAAAGTCCCAGCCAATGTTGCCTTTTATTTTGAAATTCTTGATAAGGATGCACGCAGAATTGGCCCTCGCCATGAAAACTGGTTACAGGTTAATGCAGGCGATTCACTTACCTGTACTGGCTGCCATACACATCCGGCGGGCGACGATGCTCCACAACCTCTACCACACGGACGTAAAAATGCTGAGGCACCTTCAATCAACATTAATGGACCAATCGATGGTTTTTATCCCAATACTCAGGATCCAGCCACTGCTTCCGCTTATCTAGCTGGTGCCCGTGACACCATGGCAGAAGCATTAAGTGCGGCACAGGGTGTTGTTGCTGCAACACCTAGCGTAAATGTAGAGTATGCAGACCTGTGGACCGACCCCACTGCATTTACGCCCACACCTTCATTTACCTCAGCCTATACGGGCGTTGCGGTTCCCGGGTTTTCGACACTCAATACGCCCAGCCCTTATTCGCCAACATCTACCTGTGAAACTCAATGGGAAAGCAGATGTCGCACGATTATTAACTACCAGGCCCACATACAGCCTATCTGGGATTTCACACCCAGAATTGATGCGGTAAGTAATGCTGATGTAACCTGCACTGGCTGTCACACTACAGCAGCAAATACTGCAGTACCCGCCGCGCAACTGGATTTAACTGCAACTGATCCCTCTGATGAAGAGGTTCAGCACATTGAGTCCTATCGTGAATTATTCTTTAATGATAATTTCCAGGAATTAAGCAATGGTGTACTGGTAGATCTGTTTATCACTCAGCTGGCGTTTGATGATGATGGCAACCCGGTTCTTGATGCAAACGGCAATCAACTAACTGAACAGGTTCCAGATCCAGATCAAAGACTAGCTGCCACTATGAGCTTCAATGGTGCACGGGGCAGTTTCTTCATGGAAAAAATGACTGAAACTGAACTGGATGCAGGACGTGTGCTATCAGCCGCCACGGTAAACCATGCAAATATGCTTACTCCGGCTGAATTACGCTTGATCGCTGAATACCTGGATATTGGCGGACAGTACTTCAATAACCCATTTGATTCCGCAGCACCGACAAACTAGTTTATAATTAGCACTTAAAATGATAATAACTGCACAATAAACTCAGGGCTGTTAGCGCGAACTATGTATATAAGATTGACTGTCATGCTGATCATTCAGCTGTTCAGTGTGAATGTTTACTCTGCTTCTGAGCCATTGCAGCAAGTAAAAATTGCTGACCCTTTCATTGAAATGCACACCGGCCCCGGTGGGGGCTACCCCATCTTCCATGTTATGGAACGGGGTGCCTTCATCGAAATTATAATGCAGCGCGCTGACTGGTATAAAATTCGCACCGAAAAAAACAAAGAAGGCTGGGTAAGCTTTGCTCAATTATCCCAAACCCTCTCTGCGAATGGTGAGCCTGTCGAGTTCGAAGTCGTAACCCAGGAAGATTTTGCTGAGCGCACATGGGAACTTGGGGTTATGGGTGGTGACTTTGGTGGTGCGCCTGCGCTCAGTGTATATGGCTCATATTTATTCAACCAGGGTTTTGCCATTGAATCCAGTCTTGCTCAGTCTATAGGGGATGTATCCAGCAGCCTGCTTTTTAAAGTCGGCCTGGTTCTGCAGCCCTTTCCGGAATGGGAATACTCACCATACTTTCAAATGGGCACAGGCATCATCGATGTAAAACCATCATCATCAACGATACAGCCCGTAGACAGAACCAATCAGTTTTCCAATATCAGTCTGGGTGTACGCACCCACCTAACCCAAAAAATTATTCTTCGGCTGGAATTTAGTCAATATATAATATTTTCATCCACTAAAGATAATGATAACAATGAGGAAATAAACGAATGGAAGGCAGGATTCGCAGTCTTCTTTTAGGCTGTCTATACTCAGGTCTGGCAATTGCCAGCTTAAACGCCAATGCGGCTGATCTTGATGTTGAACAGGTTTCGAAACCGGTTATTCAACCGGAAATCGAGCGCGTGGAATTTGATGAAGCGAAAATAAACCCTGACAATTTTGAAGTGATTTTATCCTTCGGAATAATCAGCATTGAAGATTTTGGTTCAAACACAATATTGGGCGCAAAACTGGCCTATCGTGTTTCTGAAAACTTTTTTGTTGATCTTGAATTAGCAAGCTCCACGGCAGGAAGATCAACGGTTGAAAGTTTTCTGGACATAGACATACTGACTGATGATGAACGAGATTACAGTTATTACCTGATCAACCTTGGTTATGACATTTTTCCAGGTGAATCATTTGTTACAGACAGCACAACATTTAACACTGCATTTTATGTAATTGCAGGTGCGGGTAATACTCAGTTTGCAGGTGGCGATAATTTCACCTTTAGCTGGGGTGTCGGTTATCGTGTCATCATGAACAGTTATCTAACCGCCTACTTTGACGTACGCGATCACACATTTGAACTCGATTTTGCCGGTGACGTTAAACGCACCAATAATATTGAAATGTCATTTGGTATTGGATTTTATTTTTAATCTGCTCATGCTAAACATTAATACCCAACACTTAGGCTTTCACATACCCGTGCTTAGAAACAGTTTCATCAGTTTTGTTTTAGTGATTAGCCTGCTCGGTAATATCAGTGTTGCTGAAGAAAAAGCAGACAACGATAAGCAACTTGCATGGAACTTCACCCTTAAAAGTCAAAATGGTAAAAACATAAAACTATCGGAATTACGCGGACAGGTTATCGCTCTCAATTTCTGGGCAAGCTGGTGTGGCACATGCATTCAACAATTTCCACTTTTGAATACTTATCACCAGGAAAACAAGGATAAAAATTTCACTCTGCTATCAATAAACATTGATGAAGATTTACTGACTGCAACCCGTTTTGTACAGAAACGTAATTTTGATTACCCCATTTTATATGACACGGGCAATACGGTAAGTCGCCTGTATTCTGTAGATGATCTGCCAACATTATTTTTAATCGACAGAGATGGTTATATACGTTACACCTTAGATGACTCAAAAATCAAACAACAGAAAATTACACAACAAGTCATAGAGGATCTGTTGAATGAATAAATTTATTTTAAACTTTTCATTAATCGTTATTTTATTTCTGCTGACAGCTTGTAGTAGTGTAGAACCCTGGGTTAAACCTTATGAAAGGGGCAACCTTGCTGATCCGATAATGTTAATGGATCACGATCCGGTTTCAAGCTCATATTTAGGACACGTTCATGATGCCCGCGAAGGTGCACGAGGCGCAGGCACTGCAGCAGGTGGTGGTTGTGGTTGTAACTAGTAATATGAAAATTCACGCACTCTTTTTTTACAGTTTACTTTATTCGCTGCTCATTTTTCAATCAGCAACGGCGGCTGTATTACCTGAAGAACGCGTTGATGTGCTGTACCACAGGTATGATGGTGGTGGCATTACCATTGATGGCCCCTCAGTTTTAGTACGTAAAAATTTTGCTGATAAAGTTTCTATATCTGCAAATTATTATGTCGACAACATTACCAGTGCTTCAATTGATGCCGTGACACAAGCAAGTCCATACACAGAAAAAAGGGTGCAAAAATCCATCGGTGCCGACTATTTAAATGATAAATCCACCCTCAGTTATAGTTATACAACCAGTGTTGAAAATGATTTCGATGCGACCACACATTCATTTGGAATTAGTCAGGAAATGTTTGGTAGTATGACAACCGTTACCCTGTCTTATTCTCTTGGTGATAATATTGTTACTCAAACGGGCGTAGACACTTTTCTTGAAACGTCCAAGTTTAATGACTTTAGATCCTCCATTTCTCAGGTACTAACAAAAAACCTCATCATGTCTATAACCTACGACATCATAACGGATGAAGGCTTCCTGAATAATCCGTATCGAAACATACGTTATATAGATCCGAATGATTCCAGCCAATATCTTTTCCAGAGAGAACTCTATCCGGAAACCCGTACCAGTAATGCCGCCAGTATTGGACTACGTTACTTTATGCCCTACCGTGCCGCCATTTTTGGTAGTTACCGTTACTTCACCGATAGCTGGGGAATAAAAGCAGACACGATGGAAATCGGTTATGTACACCCTCTTGAAGATAAGTGGACTTTTGAAACCAGCCTGCGTTATTACACACAAACCCAGGCTAATTTTTATAGTGATTTATTTCCTTTCGCTGATCCGGCAAATGTATACGCCCGAGATAAAGAACTAAGTACATTTACGGATGTCAGTTTAGGCATTGGTATCACTTACGAATTTGAAAGTGATAACCTGTATTTTTTTGAACGCGGCTCAGCTAATCTGTTTTATACCTATTTCACTTTTGATTATGATAATTTCAGAGACATTCGGGTCGACACAAATGTTCCGGGAACCGAGCCTTTATATAGTTTCACCGCCGGTGTAACCCGGCTGTATTTTTCATTCTGGTTTTAACAGACACATAATTCAGACATAAAAAAAGACGCTACCGCGTCTTTTTTTATGTCTGAATTATTTAAAACTAACTAAGCCGGTGAAAATGAAGATCCACAACCACAGGTTGTCTGTGCGTTCGGGTTACGAATTACAAACTGCGCACCCTGCAGGTCTTCCTTATAATCGATCTCTGCACCCACCAGATACTGGAAGCTCATCGGATCAATTAATAACGTTACACCGTCGTTATTCACTTCAGTGTCTCCGTCTTTTATCTCTTCATCAAAAGTGAAGCCATATTGAAAACCAGAACAACCACCGCCGGAAATAAATACCCGCAATTTCAGATTAGGGTTACCTTCCTCTTCAATCAGGTTTTTAACTTTGGCCGCTGCTGCATCGGTAAAATCCATTGGATCTGGCATTGCGTTATCAACTGTTTCAGCCGTCATTGTATTTCTCCAAAAATTCTGTCACGCTATAATTCTGCATATTTTGTATTACCTGACTAATTTAGTCAAGTTTTATACTGCCCACAAACATTCGTCATCGCTAGCAGGCATTCTTAACTGGCAGAGGGGCTTGGTTCACCATCATCACCATGAATATCTTTACTATCTGCTTGATATTCCAGTAGTTTTTTCTCATCCTTACAATGTACCAGATTGCCATTGACCTCTGCACCCATGGCCATTTCCAGCAGATTGTAATAAACATTGCCCTTAACCTGGCCATGCCTTGAGAGCTCTACCCGCTCGCTGGCGTACACATCACCGGTAACCTGGCCATTGAGCACCACAAAGGGCACCCGCACTTCGCCTTCAATCTGGCCCTGGTCACTGAGTATCAGCATGGAATGGGAATCTTCTTCAGCAATCACATTGCCGACTATTTTTCCGTCAACATGCAGACCACCGGAAAAAATAAGATCGCCGTGAATCTCCATCGCGGTTCCCACGAGCGTTTCTATTTTAGTTGAGTTTGATTTGTTCTTGCCCCACATTGGCTTCGTTTCCTCTAGAAATTAAATCAGCCCACAGGTATGTTTTTTCAACCCGGGGAACTTTTGCACTTTTAGGTTGTGCCTTAATAAAAATGGACAATGGCTCAAATCCTTCAGGAAATCTGATACCACCTTCAAAGTTCTGAAAATATTTAAATCCAAATACCTGACGCTTTTTCGCTTTACCCGTTGCCACAGTAGGCAGGTCCAGACGCGTCTCTGTACCATCCGTTTTTTTGCCCAGGAATGATATCTCAAGGTATCCTCGCTGCACATAATCATGGCGACCAATCTGAATTAAAACCAGCTTGTAGTCGTAGCCTCCCTGAGCGTTTGGATTCAGCACGACCTTATTTACCTTGATTTCCCGCTTGGCTTTACCCGGCGCAACGATATTATGATAGAAGGTCAGCTCCTCTTTCATTTTAAGGGTTTCAGCCTGGCATTCCGCCAGGGTGTCATTTATTTTACTGCTGGCATCTTTTTGAATATCACTGCCCCGGGATAAGCGGGCATTTTCTCGCAGCGCCTCCTCTTTTTTTGTCGTCTGCTCACTTAAAGCTATACGCAAAATTTCAATTTCCTGATCATAATCTGACTGATCAAATCCCGCAGCATACTGGCCGTATTGAAATGCACTCCAGATGACAATTGAGATTAACAGCAATATAACCAGCGCACTCACCAGCCATAACTTTGGCTGATGAATGGAGATAAGGTGTTTGCTGTGTACCGGATCTGAACTCATATTTTTTACATCTTTAATCTATTTATGATCAATCTAAAATCCATTAACCCCTTTAATCCAGGCATCCATTACGCCTGTGAATCACCCAGCCTATGGCAGCAATGCCACCTGGCTAATACCTGTCGTCTCATCCAGGCCAAACATTAAATTCATATTATGCACCGCCTGCCCCGCAGCGCCTTTCACCAGGTTATCTATCACGGATGAAACCACCACAGTATCCCCTCCCTGTGGGCGGAATACCGATATACGGCACATATTCGAGCCTTTCACGCTGCGGGTTTCGGGCATGGTGCCCACGGGCAACACATCCACAAAGGGCTCGTCTTTATAACGCTCTACATAAATACGATGCAAATCATCCACATCGGTTTTTAGTACGCCATATAAACTGGCCTCAATACCCCGAATCATCGGCATCAAGTGCGGCACAAACGTAAGTCCCACATCGTGTCCCGCCACGCCGCCCAGCACCTGACGAATTTCTGGCAGATGACGGTGACCGTCCACCCCATAAGGTTTCACACTTTCAGTAGCTTCACATAATAAGTTAGCTACACTGGCTCCACGGCCCGCGCCACTCACACCCGATTTGGCATCCGCAATTAAATGCGCATCATCGATTAAATGTTTTTCTATCAGGGGAATATAGCCCAGACTCACCGCGGTGGGATAACAGCCAGGATTGGCAATAATACGCGCACTTTTAATTGCCTCACGGTTAATCTCCGGCAAGCCGTACACCGCTTCTTCGAGAACATCCGGGCACGCGTGATCCATGCCATACCACTGTTTCCAAACGGCTGTATCCTTTAAACGAAAGTCCGCAGCTAAATCAATCACCTTAACCCCCGCCTCAAGCAGTTGTGGCACCATTTTCATCGCGGTGCCATTAGGAGTGGCAAAAAACACCAGATCACAGCGGGAGAGGGAGGCGATATCCGGTTCGGAGAAATTAATATCCACATGACCGCGCAGGTTTGGATACAGCGCAGACACTGCCTGCCCCGCCTCCGCACGTGATGTTACCACCGTGAGTTCAACGTCTTTATGTGCCACTAACAAACGCAGCAACTCTACGCCTGTGTAACCAGTACCACCGACTATGCCGGCTTTAATCATCTGCAACCTCTGTAAAACAAATTAAAGCTTACACAAATTTTAATTAGTGTAAGCAAGTGATTGATATTTTGAGCGTTAGTATAGACTGAATTGAGTTTACATAATAGCCAACTAATGCACAGCCGCAAAGTTATCATGTGCGGCAGATAATTTTTTATCTGCAAAAGAATCAATGAATACGTAATTGAAGATATCCTGCAATCTCTGCGATGCAATTTAGAAGACACTTTGCGCCGCAACCCATACAGGCTATCATTCGACTCAAATATTAATTAAAAAATAAACCATCGGGGAAATCATGCGCAGGAGAACACCGTGCTCTGGATAAAAGCCTTTCATATTGTTTTTATGGTGACCTGGTTTGCGGGCCTGTTTTATCTGCCCCGCCTGTTTGTGTACCACGCGGACAGCTCAGATGAAATTAGTAATGCTCGTTTTAAAATAATGGAGCGTAAACTGTTCTATGGCATTATGACGCCGGGGGGGATTATTACCCTGTTACTGGGCCTGTGGCTGTTATTTGACTATGCCTGGGCAGCCTACAAAACCGACCTGTGGATGCAACTGAAACTCGTACTGGTGGTCGTCATCATTGGCTATCACGCCTATTGCTGGAAACTGCTGAAGGACTTTAGAGATGACCGAAATACCCGCTCCCACGCCTGGTACCGCTGGTTTAATGAGTTTCCAGTGTTGGTGTTGGTGGCGGTGGTGATATTTGTGGTAGTGAAGCCTTTTTAGCGTTTAACCGCACAGGGATGAGCATTAAAATAAGTAATCAGCCAGCGTTTTGTTGATTACGTAACAATGGCTCAAGCTCGGTCAGCGCCTTTTTATAAACCTTACGTTTAAAAAACACCACTTCACTCATGGGGTGCCAGTAATCCACCCATGACCAGTTATCAAACTCCGGACGATCCATGGTGCTTAGATTAAAATCATTTTCGCTGCCCACCAGCTTCAAAATAAACCAGATCTGCTTCTGCCCGATACACACCGGATGACTATCACGACGCACCATCCACTTTGGCAAACGGTAGCGCAACCACTTGCTGGTTTTGCCGACAATCTCCACATGCTCAGGGCTAAGGCCAGTTTCCTCGAATAGCTCGCGGTACATTGCCTGATCAGGTGATTCATGCCGTTGAATACCCCCCTGGGGGAATTGCCAGGCATTCTGACCACAGCGGCGCGCCCAGAAGACCTTGCCTTCCGGGTTGCTCAATATGATGCCCACATTGGGCCTAAATCCGTCAGAATCAATCACTTAACGATGCCTGTTAAAAAGTTAGCTCTGATTCTTCCAAAAATCTGAGCATTGCGCAATGTTTTAGTTACAATACCACTATGACCGTTTAACTATAGAACAATTCTATGTGACATAGTTAATTAATAATTTTTTTTATGGTGGATTTTTAATGGCTTTAGCGCTTTTTGACCTGGACAATACCCTGCTGGCGGGGGACAGCGACTACCTGTGGGGTGAGTTTTTAACTGAACAGGGCATCGTTGATGCGGATTTATATGCCCGTGAAAATCAACGATTTTATGATGAATACAAAAAAGGCACTCTGGATATCCACGAATTTCAGGCATTTTCGCAGCAGCCCCTCGTTCACAATGACCACGATAAAATGTTAGCGCTGCGAGAACAGTTTTTAAGCGACAAAATAAAGCCGATTATGAGTCCCGCATCCTTTAAGCTGATTGATAAACACAGACAAGCTGAAGACACATTGGTGGTGATTACCGCCACCAACAGTTTTATTACCCGCCCGATTACCAGCGCTTTTGGCATTGAACATTTACTGGCGACTGAACCGGAAATAGTGGATGGAAAATACACAGGCAACATTGCCGGTACCCCCTGCTTTCAGGGAGGCAAGGTCACACGTTTAAATCAATGGATGAAAGCGCAAAATCAAACCCTGAAAGGCAGCTGGTTTTACAGCGACTCGCATAATGATTTACCTTTACTACTCGAAGCAGAAAATCCGGTGGCGGTTGATGCGGACGAAAAACTTTTAGACTATGCCCGTCGGCACCACTGGCAAATAATGTCTTTACGTGATTAAACCTGTAGTTCAACCAACAAATCAATTCATGGAACGTCGAATGAAATTTAAACAGATTTTATTTTTATCACACTTAACCGCTATTTTATTTTTACTAACGGCCTGCCGCTCAACCTTGCTGGTTGAGCGCTGGAATGACCCTGACTATCCGGGACCGGCGCTGAAAAAGATACTGGTCATCGGCGTTATTAAAAACGAGGACAGACGTCGCGCATTTGAAAATGAATTTGCTACGCTGATAACAGAGGGCAACAGAAAGGGCATTGCAAGTCACACCCTGTTACCCAACCTGGAAAAGTCCGGCAATAAAGCGCAGGTACTGGCAGCGGTTGAAAAAGCCGGTGCCGACGGGGTGATGATTGTGACAACCCATGGGCCGATTAACCAGCAACGGGTAACCCCACCAACCTTTGACTATATTCCAAATGCAGGCATGGGTTATGGCATGTATGGCTATTACAATACATCCCATTCCGTTATTTATAACCCCGGCCATACGGTCACTGATACCCTGTTAAGAATTGACACTAAATTGTTTAATGTCACAAGTGAAAAAATAATCTGGTCGGGGAAAACAGAAAGCTTTAATCCCTCATCTTCTGCAAAAGTTATTGACGAACTTGAAAGACTGGTGATTAGAGACATGCGAAAGAGTGGTGTACTTGAATAAATGCCCCGGTATATATCGAAGGGCGTTAACCGCGAAGCACCCTGAAAAAGCGTAAAACCGCCGAGTGCTTTCAGGACAATAAAATATCTCTCGAGCTTTCAAATTGTTGCAGAGATTTTTCAAGAATTTTGGGCAGCAATTGCGGATCCAGTTTATTAGCCTGCCAGAGTGAGATATCAATTGCTTCAAGATTGATTTGATTCGGCTCTATTGCGAAGTCATCATCGTCGTTTTCCAGAGGGTCCTGTTCAAAATAATTATCAACAATCTGGCTCGCCAGAGAAATCAACCAGGCTCCCCCCTGTTCTTTTTCCGGGGCATTTTCAGGATCCAGCTGATAACGCACCGCAACACAGATTTGCGCGGGTAAATTCCATTTTTTTAACAGCTCGCCGCCAACTTCTGTGTAGTCAAAACCCATAATGTCTGTTTCGGCTTTGGCTAATTCGACTCTATCCATTATTTCCGAATCTAGCACCTGAGACAAAGCCCAGGACATTTCTTCTGGTAATTTCAAATAAAGTAACAACGAACCAATGTCGTGCAATAAACCGGCGATAAAAAACCGCTCAATTTGTTGTTCACGCTTAAAGGCAGCGAGTACACGAGCGGTAACTGCGGTACTTAAACTGCGCCTCCAGAAATCTTTCATCGACACCAGTTCAGAGGGGATACCATCAAATACATTAATTGCCGATGCGGCTACCACTACGCTGCGTAGTTCTTTGTGACCGATTAATGCCACTGCACGATACACCGTATCCACCTTGGCAGTGAAACCGTAAAATGGACTATTGACCAGCTTGAGCAAACGCGCTGTGAGGGCCGGGTCATCATTAATGACCTTACCTATGTTAGTGGCAGTGGATTTCGGGTCATCCATAACGCTAAAAACTTTATAGACAATCGCCGGCAGGCTGCCCAGCTTGCCACTGCGTTCAATGAGTTTTTCTAAACTTTGCAAAGAGACTTTACCCCATTATTCCCTGTCGCCCATTTTTAAAAATGATTTAAATGGGCCAGAATTTTTTAATAATTAAATTTAACTAAGTTTAGTCTAAGTTTTGGGGAGTGTAACGCCGGTTTGCCCCTGATATTTTCCGGCCCGGTCACCATAGGAAGTTTCGCAGATCTCATCAGATTCAAAAAACAGCATCTGTGCAACACCTTCATTAGCATAAATTTTTGCTGGCAACGGAGTGGTGTTTGAAAATTCCAGAGTCACATGACCTTCCCATTCCGGCTCCAGCGGGGTGACATTTACAATAATACCGCAACGGGCATAGGTCGACTTACCCAGACACACAGTCAACACACTACGCGGTATTTTAAAGTATTCCACAGTGCGGGCCAGGGCAAAAGAATTGGGGGGGATAATGCAAACATCAGATTGCACATCAACAAAACTGTTATCATCGAAATCTTTCGGGTCGACAACCGCAGAGTTAATATTGGTGAATATCTTAAATTCATTTGCGCAGCGCACATCATAGCCATAACTCGATGTACCGTAGGATATCAGCCGGCTGTCATTATCATCATAACGCACCTGGCCTGATTCAAAAGGCGAAATCATACCTTCATTTTCCGCCATACGGCGAATCCACTTGTCTGACTTTATGCTCATTGGTTCCTGCTTCCCAATATCTCTGATTTATTCGAGGGCGTATTCTAACATAAATTGTTAAATAGCTGATGCTATGCTCATTAAACTAGCGGGAACTTGAAGTTGGGTTATTTCAGAAGAATGGTGTGTTTGTTTTTTTCATTATTAACCGAGGTGCTTTTAAATCTCCCCCAACCCCTCTTTTGCTAAGAGGGGAGCTTAAAAGACAAGTGACCTCCCCCTTAGAAAAGGGAATGTATATATTTTAATTAGCTAACAGGTTTACTGTAAAAATTAAATCGGGCTACTGAGTGGGATTTGCTTTTAGACGTGAGACAAAACAAAAATACTGAAAAGTGTAAACTTTCAAACTCCCCTTTTTCAGGGGTGCATAGTACGAGGGGTGGGTAAGACATAAAAAAAGCCCTCTTACGAGGGCTTTTTATAAACACATTGGAAATAACTCAATTAATTATTTTCAATAACAATATTAGGGAACTTGCTACTGTAATCCTTCGCCTGAGACGCCAGCTTGGCCGCTGTGCGACGCGCTATTTCACGGTAGATATTCGCAATGGTGCCATTTTCATCCGTTGCAACTGAAGGCTGACCTTCATCCCCACTGGTGCGAATCGACATATCTAATGGCAATGCACCGAGGAAGTCCACATCGTAATCTTCCGACATACGCTCACCACCGCCCTGACCGAAAATCGGCTCCGCATGCCCACATTCTGAACAGATATGCACACTCATGTTCTCGATAATACCCAGCACAGGTACTTCAACTTTCTCAAACATCTTCAGGCCCTTACGTGCATCCAGCAGTGCAATGTCCTGGGGTGTGGTTACGATAACCGCACCACTAACCGGTACTTTTTGGGCAAGGGTTAATTGCACATCACCGGTTCCCGGGGGTAAATCAATCACTAAATAGTCCAGATCTTTCCACTGGGTATCCACTAATAGTTGCTCCAGCGCCTGTGTCACCATCGGTCCACGCCAGATCATCGGGGTTTCATCATCGATCATAAATCCAATCGACATCGCCTGCATACCATGCCCCATCATTGGCGCCAGTGTTTTGCCATCAGCAGACTCAGGCTTATCAGTAATGCCCAACATACGGGGAATACTAGGACCGTAGATATCCGCATCCAGAATACCCACATTTGCGCCTTCTTTGCTGAGCGCCAGTGCCAGGTTAGTGGCGGTAGTGGATTTACCCACTCCACCCTTGCCCGAGGCAACCGCGATAATATTCTTTATGCCTTCTAATGGCTTCAGGCTGGACTGTACCGTGTGTGCAACGATATCGTGGCTAATATCAACTTTTACTGATTCAACCCCGTCCAGCGCACTTACCAGCCTGGTTAACTCATCAGAAATCTTTGCATAATGACCTTTGGCAGGGAAACCCAGCACAATTTTAATCGCGACTTCTGCGCCATTTATTTCTATCCCCTTAACCGTATTGGCGGCTTTTAGATCTTTCTCCAAATAAGGATCTACATATTTTGCAATTGCTTCTTCAACTTGTTGCTGTGAAACGCTCATGGCATTTACTCCAAAACCTGATTGTGTCGCCCTCAGAGCTTACCCGAGGCGTTAAAAATAAGTGATGCGAATTCTACACCAGCTGGCGCTGAAATTAACCCTACCCTTTGTTGGTATAGCTCCAGAAAGACAAATAATCATTCAGGAAAATTCACTGTGTGGGCTATTTGGGGGCAGAACTGCCTTTTTCAAGCCGTGGGGTACCGGATATCTTGCGTTGCGAAATTGCCAGCTCCTGCGGATAACTGACCGCTTCATTCCGGCTTTTTGCAAACAGGGCGAGTTTGATTTGATCGAAACTGCCTTTAGCCAGCTTATTTTTAAGGGTAATCACCTTGCGCTTATTACCCTTTGGATTATTAAAGTGCTGCAGTTGAAGCTCACCCTGTGCATCTTCAAAGACGATACCGGTAAATGTATCCGGCACATCTTTAATGGTAAATTCAAGCCTAAAGGTCAGCCTGTGCTTTGTGTTATCCGGCAGATTCTGCATATCGTCGGGCAGTGCTTCTATATTACGTAAAACAAACATATTTTTAACTTCTAATTGAAAATTAAGCTTAGTTTAACAAATCCGGGCCATACAAAAACCCAATTAAATGTAAAATGAATTAAAGCAATCACTTTAACACTGCTGTATATTGAGCATCTGGTGACTACAATTGAAGTAGACCTGCGCGCTAAAGACATACAAAGCAATAAATTAAAACCGTCAACCGGAACTTGAAAACCGAACACATGAGCTCAGATTCAGACACACCTGATACACCCGAAAATAGCGTTGATATCAACGACCCCGAAAAAGTTTCCAAAGCCATTAAAAGTTTTATCAATGGCGAAAGCGCTGACGGCTCCAGCTCATCTGCAACAACCGCCACGGTACAAAGCAATGCGGGCAAACAGTTTCATGACCGACGCGACGTTATAAAAGCGCTCACATCGCTGCAAACCAGTTACAGACCAAAGTTTTCCCCCAATGAAACCAGCTTTAGAGAAGACAGCTTCAAGCATGCTTTGCTCAACAGCATGGCAAAAATGGGGAACACCAGCATGTCAAAAACGCTCAACGCAATAGATGGACGCACCATTGATTTTGTTGAGATGCTGTTCGGTGCTTTTTTACGTGATGAAAATGTTTCAGTAGCGGTAAAATCTTTACTGCTTGAACTACAAATTCCCCTGATAAAAGTTGCTATGCTGGATGCGCAATTTTTTCAAAACAGCAAACATGCCGCACGTAAAATGCTCGACAATGTTGCCCACCTTGGCATCGGCATAGAAAACGAAGACAACACGCTCTACAAAACTATTCTGCTGATTATTGAACAACTACAGAACTCATTTGAGCAGAATTTAAACAGTTTTAACACAGCACTTACCGCGCTCAATCGTTTAATGACCATTGAAAAGGATAAGACCGGTAAACAGGAAGAAGAAACCCAGCGCGCCATTTTAAAAGAACATGCACGTCAAATTGTGCTGAATGAATTACAAAAAGCCACCTACAAAAAAATTATTAAAAAAGATCTTAAGCCCCTGATTCTAAAACAATGGGCGGCACTAATGTTTCAACGCTTTATTAAATATGGCAAAGATAGCAGCGAATGGAATGAAATAGTAACCCTGCTAAAGCATCTGGTCTACAGTGTACAACCCATTAAAACATCTGAACAATGGGTGCTATTAAATAATGACTCAGGTATTTTAATTAGCGATATAGAAGCACAACTAGGCACCACTAACTTAAGCCCGGGGAGTATTGACGCGTCGATTACTGCGTTAAAAAACATACATTCCAACTTAATAGAATCTTCTGAATTTTTTCTTGATCAGCCCGATTACTCGCTGTCAGAAAGAAGCATTGATGAAATTATTGAAGACTCAATTGAGGAAATGCCTGAAGATGGTGAACCACCTCATGTGCAGATTTCACGTTTACCGAATAATGTAAAACAGGGTGTATGGTTTGAAATTTATAACGGTGAAGATAAAGCGCTGCGACGGGTAAAATTATCCGTTATTTTATTTGATGAGGCCAAACTAATTTTTGTTGACCGTCACGGTGAAAAAGTCATTGAAAAATTTGCCAGCGAGTTTGTTGAAGAACTCAATACTAAAAAATCAAAAATCATCGCTGATCATTCCATCTTTAATCATGCCCTGGGGCAAATCATTCACTCGATTATCCGCTAGGAATGCATCACCTTTTTTATTGTAATGAGTGATGCAAGCTTTTAATTGCCCGTTGTCCTTACGCCAGTATTCCTACATCAATAATGCTGGCACTAAAACTTATAACCCACATTAGCCCCTGGAAACGGAATGACTCCGCTTTTGGTAGTTTCCTGAGATGTACCCGGATTCGAATAATCACGGTTTGAATATTCAAGAGAAATACTAACACTTGTATTCCAGCCTGAAGACCACTGCCATCGATAGCCGATACCAGCTCCGACAAACCGACTTTTAATATCACTATAATTAATGCCATCGACAGTTCTGTTTACATCTTCAGAGCTGTAACCTCCCAGAAAAACACCCCAGAATTTAGTATCCTGATAAGGCTGGGCGTAATATTTATATGAGAGCATTCCTGGCAGACCAATGCCGAAGGCGTGATTTTTATTCTGGAATTCAATACCCAGAACGCCAAGAAAAGGTGAAAAACCAAAAACGGCATTTAAATAGGGTTCATTATCCGGGCTTATTATATTTTCAGTTTGCTCTATATCACCTTTACCGGCGAACACTGCTGTTGATATAACCAGCAATAAATCATCATTAAAAAAAACTTCATACTACTTATTATTCCTTATAACTAATTTAATTTACGACTTAATCATTATGCTTTATCTGGTGGATAAATATCCCACTCAACCAGAAAATCCGGATTAGTAACAATTGTTTCTGATTCAGCCAATTTATAATCACCGGGCTTTGCTGGCAGGTAATGATCCAGATCCGGCGGAATACTAAATTCTTCATCCGTATCTCCCCGCAATACCACCAGGCCATCTTCATTATCGATACGAACAATTGGCCCGACAAACTGCTCAAACGCTTCCAGATCACCGAAATCGTTCATACAGGTCAAACTCACCAGTACGGTTTTGCCCAGCATTTTTTCAGCCTGTTTCGGGTCGAAAACACAACCCGCAAATGTTTTTTCACTCATAATATTGCTTCACTTAATTTTGCCCTCATTATACCCGAAATCTAAACGCTCAGTCCTGTATCCATGCTTATCTTTCAAGCACGGAAATGGCACTTTCCAGTGCCAGACGTAATTCCTTTGCCTGCTCAATTGTCATCGCATAGTAGCGGCTTATTTGCGCATCTTCTGCGGTTTGCCCTGGGCTTGAAATAAAGTGCGGGCGAAACACCACCAGTTTATGTGCTTCTATTGGCCCCACATCCCAGTTGGCAACCGGGTAAATATTTTCATTTTTCTGTTCCTGATCCGACATATTAAATCTCACCTTAAAATTTCAAATCCTATTCTACATCATGGTTATCTAAAATTCTGTCTATGTTAAAATCCTCATTTATTCCACTTGCAGATATCCATTTATGAAATATTCCGGCAACATCCAGAAAATGCAAACTCGCCTGAATGACAGCTCAAATGACACGGTTCAATATCACCTGCCCATCGGTGATAATCTCGTCGATATGAATGCCTTAATCGGCTCTGAAATTCAACTGGCATTTGATGGTGAAATTAATTGCGTAGCCTGCGGGCGCAAAACTAAAAAAAGTTTTAATCAGGGGTATTGTTTTCCCTGCCTGCAGTCCCTTGCACAATGCGATAGTTGCATTATAAAACCTGAAAAATGTCATTATTCAGAAGGCACCTGCCGGGAACCACACTGGGGGGAACAGTTTTGTTTGCAGGATCATTATGTGTATCTGGCCAACTCATCCGGACTTAAAGTCGGCATCACCCGCGGCACACAAATCCCCACTCGCTGGATGGATCAGGGCGCAACTCAGGCGCTGCCTATTTTTCGGGTTAAAGATCGATTAACATCCGGGCTGGTTGAAGTGATTTTTAAAGATCATGTTGCGGATAAAACCAGTTGGCAGAAAATGCTCAAAGGTGAGGCGGATAAAGCCGATATGCAAGCCCGCCGTGATGAACTGTATACACTAAGTGAAAGTGCACTGAATGAGCTCGCTGCAACCTTAGACGACGATGCCATTGAATATTTACAAAATGAGTCCGTTGTAAATATCAACTTTCCAGTCGATCAATACCCGCAAAAAGTAAAGTCATTTAATTTTGATAAAACACCTGTGGTCAGCGGCGTTCTAAATGGTATAAAAGGACAGTATCTGATACTTGATAGTGGTGTTTTAAATATCCGAAAATTTGCTGGTTATCAGTTAAGCCTTGAAAGTAATCCCGTAAAGTAAACCTTAAACAGTAAATCAATACGATAAATAAATCATTCGTTTTCCCATTCATTATCCATGGGAAGACGAATTATTTTTGATGCACTTCAGCCGACTCCCGCTCCCCCATTTCAAAACCGTGATGGTAGGCTTTAAACCACTCCATCACATGATCATTTTTATGAATACCCTCTTCATCCAGGTTGATATGGCTTAACTTTTCTGCAAAACCATTGTTGCGAAAATAGGCCACGACCCCGTTTGCATAACCCCGGTTGTACCACAGCTGCGCATCCGAAGGCATATCAATATAACCTTGCGTCTCTGCGTATAGCTTTTCCACCAGACCCACTAATTTATCAATAACACTCATCGCATTTATCCTAACAATTCATCTAAAGAAGCGCCGCTCGCATCCTCGCCCATTTCTACAATCAACGTTTCCTGCAATGGCATACTATCCGACTGGATATGGGGCAATAACTGCTCAGTCAGCTCTATCACCATCATCAGTCCCTTTTGTGTTCCCGCGTCGCCCGTTGATTTTGCCTGTTCTAACATAGATTCGATATATGTACGCAAGGCCTGCAGGCGTTGTTCGACTGTCATTTTCTGAAATTCAGGCGTAAAACTCAGATGCAGTTCGCGCAGCCTTGGCTGGGGGTCATGCACCGATATATCAAATGGTGCAGGTAGATAAGCGGTGGCACTCATTAATAACTCACTCAATCTTTCGGGCGGGCAATTATATATGAAAAATAGCGCTAAAAATGCTATTTTACGCGACTGAGATTTAAACCCGAAACGAGCACCCATGACCACACAACGCAAAATCCTTATCACCAGCGCCCTGCCCTACGCCAATGGTCCGATTCACCTCGGCCATTTAGTTGAATATATTCAAACCGATATCTGGGCGCGCTTTCAAAAAATGCGCGGCCATGAATGCTATTACGTATGTGCGGATGATGCCCATGGCACACCGATTATGTTACGTGCGCGACAGGATGACATAACACCAGAGCAGTTAATTGCAGATATCAGCAAAGAGCACCAGGCGGACTTTGCCGAGTTTTTAATTGGTTTTGACAATTATCACAGCACCCACTCGGACGAAAACAGGGAATTATCCCAGAGCATTTATTGTACTTTGCGCGATGATGGGCACATTACAACCCGCACCATTTCTCAGGCTTATGACCCTGAAGCCAATATGTTTTTGCCAGATCGTTTTATCAAGGGCACCTGCCCGAAATGTGGCGCTGAAGATCAGTACGGCGATAGCTGCGAAGTATGTGGAGCAACCTATGACACAACAGATCTCAAAAAACCTTATTCGGTTGTTTCCGGCGCCACCCCAATTAAAAAAGAAACCGAACATTTTTTCTTTAAACTCGGTGACTTTGATGCCATGCTTAAAAAATGGACGACGGCGGGCCATGTACAATCTGAAATTGCCAACAAGTTAAAAGAATGGTTTGATTCTGGGTTAAAAGATTGGGATATCACCCGCGATGCACCCTACTGGGGCTTTGAAATTCCTGATGCAAAAGATAAATTTTTCTATGTCTGGTTAGATGCACCGATTGGTTACATGGCGAGCTTTAAAAATCTATGCTCTAAAACTGATTTAAAGTTTGACGATTTCTGGGGGGCTAATTCAAAAACCGAGTTGTATCATTTTATCGGTAAAGACATTGCCTACTTCCATACTTTATTCTGGCCAGCAGTATTACAGGGCTCGGGATATCGCACCCCGACAAAAGTTTTTTGCCATGGTTTTTTAACCGTTGATGGTGCAAAAATGTCCAAATCCCGGGGCACCTTTATTAAGGCCCGCACCTATTTAGATAACTTAAAGCCGGAATATTTACGTTATTACTACGCTGCAAAATTATCCTCCGGCGTAGACGATATTGATTTAAACCTGGAAGACTTCCAGCAACGGGTTAACACCGACTTAGTAGGAAAGTTTGTAAACATTGCGTCACGCGTTGCGAGCTTTATTAAAAAGAATAATGACGGACTTTTAGCCGATACCTTACCTGCACCTGAATTACTCCAGCAAATGATTGATGCCGGGGATTCCATTGCGCAACATTTTGAAGAGCGAAAGTACAGTCAGGCAAGTCGTGAAATTATGGCACTAGCAGATAAAGCCAATGAATATATTGCCGATGAAGAACCCTGGGCAAAAAACAAACTGCCGGAACAGGCGCAAAATGTTCACGAAATTTGCACTCAGGGCATCAATATGTTCCGCATATTGTGTATTTATTTAAAGCCTATACTGCCTGAAGTGATTGCACAGGCCGAAGCCTTTTTAAATTGCGGCGAGCTACGCTGGGCAGATTTAGATAAGCCCTTATTAAATCACAGCATTAATAAATTCAAGCCCTTAATACAGCGAATTGAAAAAGATTCTGTTGATAAAATAATTGCAGCATCCAAAGAAGACATAAAAGCGGCCGAAAAAAATGCACCAGGCAAAAAGGCAGCCGCTAAAAAAGATAGTGGCATGACAAAAGAACCAATTGCAGATGAAATAGAATTCGAAGACTTTGCAAAAATCGATTTACGCATCGCTCGTATTATTAAAGCTGAACACGTGGAAAAAGCCGATAAACTTTTACAGTTAACCCTGGATATTGGCGATGAAACCCGCAATGTTTTTGCGGGCATAAAATCCGCTTACGCCCCTGAAGATTTAGAGGGCAAGTTAACCGTAATGGTGGCAAATTTAAAACCCCGTAAAATGCGCTTCGGTATGTCTGAAGGCATGGTACTGGCAGCGGGCCCCGGCGGTAAAGATTTATGGATACTTAACCCGGATGATGGTGCGCAGCCAGGCATGAAGGTAAAGTAATTCACCCATGTAGTGAATATCTGGTTCCGCATTTTCTGGTCCAGATTCTCTGGCACCCATGCAGTTCGATATCTTTTTGGGGAATAGGTTAAAAATACTTCGTCAGGTTTTTTACTTCGTATGAGCCATCCCTGGCGCAGACGCCGGCCCCGCATCCCTGCGGGTCGTTAACCGAGCTGCGAATGTGCGTTTAGCACATTCGGTCTCGGTACCTTTTTGGGGAATGGATTAAAAATAATACTTCGTCAGGTTTTTTACTTCGTATGAGCCATCCCTGGCGCAGACGCCGGCCCCGCATCCCTGCGGGTCGTTAACCGAGCTGCGAATGTGCGTTTAGCACATTCGGTCTCGGTTAACCCTTTTTCATTAAATCAAAAAATTCGTCATTCGTTTTAGTTCTGGATAAACGTTCCAGCATAAATTCTATGGCGGATGTTTCATCCATAGGATGCAGAACTTTGCGCAGTACCCACATCATTTGCAACTCATCTGGATCGGTGAGTTTTTCTTCACGACGTGTACCGGAACGGTTGATATTAATGCCCGGGTAAATGCGTTTTTCTGTAATCTTACGATCCAGGTGAATTTCAGAGTTACCGGTTCCTTTAAATTCTTCGTAGATAACTTCATCCATTTTAGAGCCGGTATCAACCAGTGCAGTAGCCATAATAGTTATGCTTCCACCCTCTTCGATATTACGTGCCGCACCAAAAAAACGTTTCGGACGATGCAAAGCGTGAGCATCAACACCACCGGTTAACACTTTACCGGAAGAAGGAATTACCGTGTTGTAAGCTCGTGCCAGACGGGTAATCGAATCTAATAAGATCACCACATCTTTTTTATGCTCTGCTAAGCGCTTGGCTTTTTCGATAACCATTTCCGCAACCTGCACATGACGGCTGGCGGGCTCATCAAAAGTAGAAGATACCACTTCACCGCGCACCATTCGCTGCATTTCTGTTACTTCTTCCGGGCGCTCATCAATCAGTAAAACAATCAGGTAACATTCGGGATGATTGGCTGCAATTGACTGGGCTAGATTACTCAGCAACATGGTTTTACCCGCCTTGGGTGGCGATACAATTAAACCACGCTGGCCTTTACCTATGGGCGAAACCAGATCAATAATACGCCCGGTAATGTCTTCGGAGCTGCCATTGCCGCGCTCTAATGATAAGCGCTGCTCTGGGTGTAATGGTGTTAAGTTCTCAAAGGCAATTTTGTTTTTTGCCTGCTCTGGTGGATCAAAGTTTATGGTGTCCACTTTAAGCATTGCGAAATATCGTTCACTATCTTTTGGCGGCCTGATTTTTCCTGCTAATGTATCACCGGTTCTTAAGCCAAAGCGCCTAATCTGGCTGGGAGAGACATAAATATCATCCGGTCCCGCCAGGTATGAACCCTCAGCAGATCGTAAAAAACCAAAACCATCCTGAAGTATTTCCAGCACCCCATCACCAAATATATCTTCGCCACTTTTAGCATGCGCTTTAAGAATGGCAAATATAATGTCCTGCTTTTTGGCACGGGCAAGATTTTCAAGTTTCATAGTTTGAGCTATTTCAACAAGCTCGGCGGATGGTTTTTTCTTTAATTCACTTAGATTCATAGTTAGGAACGTTTTGAAGGGTTGGTAGATTAGACGGAATATGCCTTAAAAAATATTAATTCTATTAAATTAAATAGCTTCGATAAAATTTTTGGTTGTATTAAAAATTTAGACTTTATGTTTAAGTTGGTTTTTAATGCAAACTTGATTATGTCTGCTTTGAGCATATTTAGATCGACTAAGAATTTGTCGATTTATTTATTAGGGGACTTTAGCATACAAAATTCGGAACGTCTACTTTTTAAGTAAAACGCCCCGAACCATGTATTTATCTTTAAATATTACTATCCAGAAATGCAGTTAGCTGTGATTTAGATAAAGCACCGACTTTGGTTGCTTCAACTTCGCCATTTTTAAACAACATTAAGGTAGGAATACCGCGAATACCGAATTTGGGAGGCGTACCCGGATTTTCATCAATATTTAACTTAGTGATTTTAACCTTTCCATCATAAGAACCGGCAATTTCTTCGAGTATGGGGGCAATCATTTTGCACGGCCCACACCACTCTGCCCAGTAATCAACAAGTACGGGCACATCAGAATTTAATACATCACTTTCAAAACTGTCATCAGATACATGAATGATCTCACTCACAGTGTTTAACCTCCGGGTTGGGATTTACTCTGACTATTACGTTCCTGAATACTGCTTAACCAGGTTAAGTGACGAAATAGACGGGTAATTTGTTATTAGAATCAGTAGAAACCATATTAGCTAAATTTACAGGTTTGTACAGTACGCCCGCATACTATATGCTTAGACAATGAGCACACACCTGACTGATCAACGATTTGATCAATATAAATTACCTGAGACACTTCTGCAAGGATTGAATCAGGCCGACTTTCAACTTTGTACGCCAATTCAGGCAGATAGCCTTCCCATATTATTGGATGACCATGATGTGGCCGGGGAAGCCCAGACCGGCACAGGCAAGACCATTGCCTTTCTGGTGGGGGTGTACAACAAACTGTTAACCCAGCCCGCAGCGGAGCACAGAAAACCTAATCAGCCCCGCGCATTAATCCTCGCACCCACCCGTGAACTGGCCATTCAAATTCATAAAGACGCACAACTCATTGGTAAAAACACCGGCCTAAAACTGGCCCTGATTTATGGTGGTACAGACTACGATCAGCAAAAACAATCTATTAGCAACGGGGTTGATATCCTTATTGGCACACCTGGACGCCTCATCGACTTTTTTAAACAACACGTTTACAACCTGAAAATGGTGCAGTCACTGGTGCTGGATGAAGCCGACCGGATGTTTGATCTGGGCTTTATTAACGACATTCGTTATTTAATTCGCCGCTGCCCAGAACCCACTCATCGCCTCAGCATGCTATTTTCTGCCACCCTTTCCTTTCGAGTGCAGGAGCTAGCTTATGAATTAATGAACGCACCGAAGCACATTAAAATTCAATCAGAAAACCGCACCGCGGATAAAATTGAAGAAAGAATTTACTACCCGGCTAATGATGAAAAAATTCCCCTGCTAGTCGGCCTGCTACAAAAAGAACAACCCGCCCGCAGCATTGTGTTTGTTAATACCAAGCGGGTAGCGGACAACATTAATGCCTGGTTAACCGGCAATGATATGCCCCCGGCAATTCTGTCCGGTGATGTACCCCAGAAAAAACGCCAGAGCTTGCTGAAAAAATTTCAGGATGGTGAAAGCAAAATCCTGGTAGCCACCGATGTTGCTGCCCGGGGCTTACATATTCCTGAAGTCAGCCACGTATTTAATTTTGACCTGCCAACAATGGCAGAAGATTATGTTCACAGAATAGGTCGTACCGCGCGCGCTGGCGCATCCGGTACAGCGATCAGTTTTGCCTGCGAAGACTACGCCCATTACCTGCCCGAAATAGAAGAATACATAACCCACAGCATTCCCAGTGACGCCGTATCCGGCGAATTACTGGCAGAGCTAAAACCCAAGGCCCATGTAGAACGCTATGGGGGGCAAAATCGCAAACACGGTAGCAGGCCTGGAAACCGTAACGGTAACCGTAATCAGCAGGGCACTCGTCATCATAATCGTAACCACAGCAGTAGCCATAAGCAGCATAATTCACATCAGGCTAAAAAGGCGACCTCTGATAATTAATGTTTAAGTATTTTCTCCCCCTGCCCCTAAACCCACAGGGCTCATAGCGACCACCTGACTGGCTGATATGATTTTAGAAATCACTGTGTACCTGATCTTGGGGGCCGTTGTTGGCATCCTTGCAGGCCTGCTTGGGGTCGGTGGGGGGTTAGTTATTGTCCCGGTGCTAGCAGCCATTTTTCTATGGCAGGACCTGCCCCACGAATTCATTATGCATATGGCGCTGGGCACATCGTTAGCCAGTATTTTATTCACCTCGGTTGCCTCGGTTTACAGTCACCACCAACATGGGGCAGTGAGCTGGAGCCGCGCCATAAAACTCACGCCTGGAATTCTCATTGGCGCGTGGTTCGGGGGGCTGTTTGCAGGTGCATTAAGCAGTGACATTTTAAAACCACTGTTCGCAGTATTTGAACTGCTGGTTGCCGCCTACATGCTGAAAGGCTCAAGAGCTCGTGTGCGCAACACCCACCCTTCCATTATGAATTTCAGCAGCAGTGGTGGCCTCATTGGCTTTATCTCATCGATTGTGGGCATCGGCGGCGGCAGCCTCACCGTGCCCTGGCTCATGTGGCACGGCAGCCGTATTCATAAAGCCATTGCCACTTCGGCGGCGGTGGGTTTCCCGATTGCACTCGGGGGTACACTGAGTTATTTATACTCCGGCTGGAACCAGCCTCTACTCCCGCAATATTCAGCAGGATTTATTTACCTACCAGCACTTTCTGGCATTGTTCTCAGCAGTGTAATATTTGCGCCCCTCGGGGCGAACCTGGCGCACAAACTGGATGTAAAGAAATTGAAACGGGTGTTTGCATTTCTGTTGATCGGGTTGGCGGGATATTTGTTTGTAGCTAACTAAGGCACCACTGAATTCCACTTTTATCGGGGGGATGAATAAAGCTACTTAACCGCCTTCCCCACATCTTTCAATGATGGGACAGGCTGCTTTTTCATACCCGATTCATAGCGCAACGGATAGAGCACCTCAGTTAATTTTATCACCGCATTAATGTACAGCTGATTTTTGTAACGATTACAATGGCGCTGCAACCAACCCTGCGCTTCGGCAAAATCCGACTCACCTAAAATATTATAGGTATTGGGCATAATCACATTAAATGCGGTTAAATATCCGATGGTCCAGTCGATAAAATAGTCCTGCTTCTGACCCGTTTTCATCGATGTTAAATATGCTTTACAACTTTCACCACCCGCACCGTACACCGCATAACCACCTTCAAAATCTCGAGCGATGGCCTGAGAAGCAGACAATAAAACGAACAGGCCAATGAGGATTAAGCTTTTCATACTTTTCTCTATTCCGGTATTTAAATACATAATTAAAAGCATAGTCGCAGAACCGGCGGAGTTCGAGCTTGATTTAAAATTAATTTCAGACTAGTGTCTAATTATAAGAACTAAACCGGTAGCCTCATGCATAAACCCGAACTTAAAATCACGATTCTCAGCGATTATATTTGCCCGTTTTGTTTTATCGGACACCTGCGTCTGGATGTACTGCGCGAAAATTATGACTTAAAGGTTAACTGGTGTTTTATCGAAATTCATCCTGAAACACCGAGCGAAGGCCATTCAATAAAGATGCTCAATTATAGCGATGAAGTGTGGGATAAAATGTCTAAAAATCTGCTACAACTTGCACAGGAAGAAGGTATCACCCTGTGCGAACAAACTATTACCACCAATTCACGCAAAGCGCTACTCCTTAGCGAAGCAGTTAAACCTCTGGGGGCGGAACTTTTTTACCCTCTGCATGAACGCTTATTCAGCGCATATTTTATCGATGGTAAAAACATTGGCGATGAAACCGTACTGCGGGAAATTGCCAGAGAAAATAACATCCCGGAAAATATCGTTAACCAGGCCTGGAGTGATGAATTTGCCAATGGCCCTGCGGGTTCAGTGCCCTCCAGCCTGTTGTCCTATTTGCAATATGCCGGAGCATTACAGGCAAAAAGTGTCCCCACTTTTATAATTGGAAAGAAAATGCTTAGTGGTGTTGTCACTCGTCAAAAACTACTCGATTTGGCAAAAAATCATCTGCAGAAAGCTGACATCGGTAAAGATCTGAACTAGGCTTAGTATCAAATTAAACTTAAAAACCCTGCAAACTTATGGATTACCCAAACAGCGAATTCTGGAACTACTCCACTCAAATCTGGAGCTTACCTGAGGTTGAAAAAATCTGTCTGGCGTTACAGAATAAATTTGATACCGACACAAATATGCTGCTCTATTGCTGTTGGGTGGGGGATAGAAACCTGAATCTGAGCGATGATGATTTACAGATTCTGCTCGATACTATTCAGCCCTGGCAAACCATTATTAAACCCCTGCGCGAATCACGCAAATTAATGCAACAACAGTCAATTGCCATGCCTCCCCACCTGAAGGATCAGACGATTTCTAATATGAATGATATGGAGCTGAATGCGGAACACATGGCGCAGCTGGCACTTGAAAAAGCGCTTAAGCCGGAAAACATTACAGCCTTCACTCAGCAGGATGAAGCGAAGGACGCGGAAATTTATGGCATTGGGTGCAGTCTTGTTAATATTAAATCTTATTTAAGCACCCTCGACAACCTGGACTCTACCGATGAAGTCATGCCACAAATCAGCCAGCTTTTAACCGCCATTTTTCAGAACGAGGAAGCCGTACAAGTCGCAATGATGGGCTAACAGTATTTCTAGCCTTCTTCAATTCCCAACATCGCATCTTTTAATGCTTCAGTCACCGGGGCTTCTCCCAACCACACAGATAATAACGCGCGATTAAAATCATCCCCTTCAATAGTGCCTTTCACATCACCTTTTATCATTACGCGCGTGCCTTTGCCGGGAATATAATCAAGCAGCACCACATCGCCTTTATGCATATCAGAAAACATCTGGTTAAATTTATTCAGGCGATCTTTTAACACCGAAAAAGTTTTAGCATCCACATTATCTTCAAAGCCTTCTACCCAGGCATCCACCATTTTTTTCTTTTCAACTTCATCGTAAAGAAAATGCATCAGCACTCGATTCGCTTTAGTACTTTTTAAAATTGCCTGTGCGCTATTTTGCTTTTCAGGCAGGTACAGGGCACCCACATAAATGTTAAAAAAGAATTTTGTTCGAATACCCGCACCATTCAATTTTAAAATATCATCAACCGCCTCTACGGTTATTTGCTCGATTAGTTTTACGTCGGCAATTTCCCGCGCTGCTAAATTTGTACTTAAACTTAAGAATATAAAAATACTCGTTAGAAACTGCAATAGACGTGATGATTTTTTCATTATTGAACACCCTGTTGTTTAATTTAAAATCACTATACTCCTGTGCGATCATATTTCAAATGCTTATGCTAAACCTGAAATGGCGTAGTGGAGTCGTTCATCTCTCTGCCGGTCTGATCGGCATTAACACATGGGACACGGCGCCAAAAAATAGCGACATGTCCCTGATGGAGGTGGGTTATAACAGGCGCTCTGTCTCTGCAGAGATAGCGCTGATGTGATGTTACTTCTTATCTGCCTGGGCCGACCATGCCAGATCCAGCTGCTTGGCTGCTCGCACTTCATCCAACCTGTTCACCGGCATAGTGTAAGGCGCATTGTGCAACATATCTGCATCAGTTTGTGCTTCCTGCTGGATTTCCACCAGCGCTTCTACAAAACCATCTAGCATCTCTTTGGCTTCAGATTCCGTGGGCTCGATTAATAAACACTCGGGCACCAGTAACGGGAAGTAGGTTGTGGGTGCGTGATAACCTTTATCCAGTAACCGCTTGGCAAAATCCATCGCGCTGACATTGAGTTCTTTGGCCTGTGATTTCAGGGTAATAATAAATTCATGGGATGCATAGCGATCCGGAATCGCCGCTTCAAATCCGCGAGCTTTTAATTGCACCATCATGTAGTTAGCATTGAGCGTTGCAAATTCAGCGACACGTCGCATACCTTCAGCACCCAGTAAACGCATGTAAATATAGGCACGTAATAACACACCTGCATTGCCCATAAAGGCGGACATGCGGCCAATGGTTTGTGGCATATCATCTTCGGTTAACCAGCGATAATTATCCGCTTCTTTCGTAACCACCGGTAACGGCATAAATGGCTTCAAACGTTCAGCTACACCAATCGCGCCGGAACCTGGCCCACCGCCACCATGGGGCGTTGAAAATGTTTTATGCAGGTTTGAGTGAATCACATCAAAACCCATATCACCGGGACGAATCTTTCCGAGAATGGCATTTAAATTTGCACCGTCGTAATAAAGCAGACCACCCGCATCGTGTATGAGTTTTGCAATTTCTTCTATCTTGCGTTCAAACACACCCAGGGTTGATGGGTTGGTTAACATGAGCCCCGCGGTTTGTGGTCCCACGGCGGCTTTTAATGCATCCACGTCAACATCGCCACTGGCTAATGTTGGAATTTCTTTTACCGTATAACCACACATGGTTGCGGTAGCTGGATTAGTCCCATGGGCCGCATCCGGCACTAAAATTTCACGCCGTTCTGTATCGCCATTTGCATCGTGATAGGCTCGAATCATTGCAACGCCAGCAAACTCACCCTGGGCACCCGCCATCGGTGTTAACGAAAACGCTGCCATACCGGTAACATCACAAAGCATTTCCTGCAGTTCATGCATGCAAGCCATAAAGCCCTGGGAATTTTGTTCAGGGGCTAACGGGTGGCGCGATAAAAACCCCGGCAACATCGCCAGTGAATTACACACCCGTGGGTTGTGCTTCATGGTGCAGGAACCCAGCGGATAAAAATGTGTATCAATGCTGAAGTTTTTTTGCGACAACGACGTGTAGTGACGCACCGCTTGCATTTCTGATACTTCGGGCAACCCCGGCGCTTCGTTTCTTAGAAATTCTGCAGGAATATCTGATGGCGTAACATTGCCTGACTCAGATTGAATTTTAGTTTTTCGGCCTTTGGCTGAGTGTTCAAAAATTAACATATTTTATTCTCTTTACTTTCGGCCTGAATTCTTCCAGGCCTGATACACAGTTACTTATCAATTTAAGTTAACCGGATTACTGCATTTACACAAATGGCAACAACTTTTACTTTAGCGCACCAGCAAGAGCCGTCGCTAAAATTTCAATATCTTCCGCTATACGTAACTCAGTTGCGCAAACTAAAATACAATTTTCAAACTCAGGGTAATCTTTTAATGAATACACGTTTGCTAAATCGTAACCTGCTAAAATATTCTGATCCGCCAGTTTATTTAAAACATCTTTGGAAGATTTATTTAAACGCAACACCACCTCATGAAAACGCGGCTGATCAAACACGACCTCAACACCTTCAATCGCCGATAATTTTTCAACCATTAACTGGGTATTTTGATGGCAACTAATTGCGGTTTGTTTTAAACCTTGCGGACCGAGTAAACTCATGTGGATAGTCGAGGCAGTAACGACGAGACCCTGATTAGTACAGATATTTGAAGTCGCTTTTGAGCGACGAATATGTTGTTCGCGCGCCTGCAGGGTTAACACAAAACCTTCGCGACCTTCCTGGTCTACTGTGCGCCCAACAATACGTCCGGGCATTTGTCTAACATAGGCTTTTTTACAACACATAAACCCGTAGTAAGGCCCACCGGATGACATAGGCGCCCCTAATGGCTGCCCATCACCTACCGCAATATCCGCTCCGCTTTCACCCCATTGACCCGGCGGTTTTAATAACGCCAGACTTAACGGGTTAACCACCGCAATTACGACAATATTATGCTCATGGGCCCAGTTGGTAATTGCATCCACATCTTCGAGGCTGCCAAAGAAGTTCGGCTGTGAAATAACCACCGCCGTAATATCTTCAGCGCTAAATTTTTCCAGTGCAGCCATAGACGTTTTACTGGTTGCACCATCAAATTCAACATCAATTAATTCAATATTCTGATGCTTAACAATGGTGTGGGTTACTTCTTTATAAACCGGATTTAATGAGCGAGGGACTAAAACTTTTCGTGACTTTGATTTACGATTAGCCCGCACCGCCATCAATGCCGCTTCCGCCACCGCTGATGCACCGTCATACAAAGACGCATTGGAAACATCCATGGCGGTTAATGCGGTCATCATGCTTTGAAACTCATAGGTCAGTTGTAAAGTTCCCTGAGAGGCTTCTGCCTGATACGGTGTATACGCGGTGTAATATTCACCACGGGTAGTAATTTGCCAGACTGCCGCAGGAATGTGATGATCGTAAGCCCCTGCACCGATAAAACAAAGTGGCTGACCATCTTCTGCGGCACGATTTTGCATTAAACGGTTAACACTCATTTCAGTGAGGCCCGCGGGCACTTTTTCCAGCGCATCAATTTTTAGGTGCGCGGGAATTTCATCAAATAAATTATCAATACTATCGATGCCAATGACAGATAGCATTTCTTTTATTTCAGTTTCGGTGTGGGGTACAAATGGCATTTTGGGTCACTACTTTAAAGTATGGTCAATATTTAAAACTTGAATATATCTCATTGCACAAAGACACAGAGTACACCGTGCGCCTTTGTGCAAAAATTTTCTAGTCTTCGCACTCAGCTTCATATGAACTCGCATCCATCAGCTGCTCAATATCATCTTCATCTGCTGGTTTAATTTTAAAAATCCAGCCATCATCGTAAGCTGATGCATTGATCATTTCCGGCTCATCAACGAGCGCCTGATTCGTATCAACGACTTCACCACTAATCGGCATATAAATATCTGAAGCCGCTTTTACAGACTCAACCACACAACAGGCTTCACCCTGTGATATTTCAGAATCTATTTCGGGCAATTCAACAAAAACAATATCCCCCAACGCTTCCTGTGCATGATCTGTGATGCCGATGGTTACCGTACCATCTTCTTCCAGACGTGCCCATTCATGGGATGATGTATAACGTAAATCTGTTGGTATTTCGCTCATGTTAATAACCTCTTATTACAATTTATATTTTTAACATTAAATAACTGTTATTTCTGGATCGGCACTTGCCGGTAATACGATAATTTTAATTTTAGCTTTTACGATTCTAAAACTTTACTGAAAAGCCAGTTATAAACAGGATTTCCCTTCACGGAAAAAAACCGGTTTGACCACTTTGGCACTTAATAACTTCCCGCGAACTTCAATTTCGCAGGTGTCACCAATATCCACCGGAACGCGTGCAATGGCAATGGCCTGTTTTAAACTGGGGGAAAATGTGCCTGAAGTAATTTCACCTTCACCGGCTTCGCAAACCACTTTCATGTGGCCACGTAAAACCCCTTTACCTTCCAGCACAAGGCCAACCAATTTTTGCTTAACACCTGCAGCTTTTTCTGCAGCAATCTTGTCGCGGCCAATAAAGTTTCTGTCCGCGGGTTCCCAGGCAATGGTCCAGCCTAAATTGGAAATTAGTGGGGATGTGGATTCATCCATGTCCGTACCGTATAAATTCATGCCGGCTTCCAGGCGCAAGGTATCACGTGCCCCCAGGCCTATGGGTTTAACACCGGCTTTGGCCAGTGCCTCCCAAAATTCAGGGGCCTCAGATTCCGGCAACATAATTTCAAAGCCATCTTCGCCGGTATATCCGGTGCGAGCAATAAACCAGTCGCCGGATGCGCTACCCACAAATCGTTTTAACCCTGCCGCGGCCTGACTCACATCTAATGGCAGCACAGACAGCGCCTTTTCAATCGCATTGGGCCCCTGTACCGCAATCATCGCCAGCTCAGGGCGCTCGGTTACCGACACTTCAAATGCTGCAGACTGTTTGTTAATCCACGCCAGATCTTTATCCCGGGTACTCGCATTCACGACCATGCGAAACCACTGATCGTTCATATAATAAACGATCAGATCATCAACAACACCTCCATTTTCATCCAGCATAGTGCTGTATAAGGCCTTGCCTTCAGTTTTTAATTTGGCGACATCATTGGCCAGTAAGTATTGCAGAAAGGCGATAACCTTCTCACCTTGCAGATCAACCACGGTCATATGGGATACATCAAACATGCCCGCATCGCTGCGCACCTGATGATGCTCTTCAACCTGTGAGCCATAATTAATGGGCATTTCCCAGCCGGCGAAATCGACGATTTTGCCACCGTGGTTCTGGTGATTTTTAAATAAACAGGTGTGCTGACTCATAACAAAGGATTCTCCAGTTAAAGAAAACCCCTCTGTCCTTGGTACCTGAGAGATTGACGTAGCGATTTTAACTACGCGTCCCCTTCGGTGGGCCATCGTTTGTGGCCGCTCTCCAGAGTCAATTGCCAGATCACTTGATATTCGCGATCTGAGCGAGAAGCGGTAGTCCTTTTACCTGAGCGTTTCCGGGCGGTTGCGCCTTCGGTGCCTGCCTGTGACATAGTATAAAAGCAGGTCTCTCCCACAGCTTCGAGCAATGCTAAATGCATGACTTAAATTGAGGGCGTACTATAAACCAGTTGCGGGGGAATTGCTATATACCATCATGCAGGCCATTGTAATCTGAAATTTACACCAGAAACATTGCGCTTTAGTCAACGAAAGCCGTCAATTTAAAACCCTGTTTGTATTCTCCGGCAATTTCTGGGATTATTTAAATTCCTCTGGCAAATATGCACACTGAATATGGACTGGTTATTCTACGAAAGCAAATTAATGAGCCTGCTGAATACCTTCAGTGAAAATCCGTATTATCAGGCAATTATAATTTTGCTGGTTAGCCTGCTACTGGCTCGCATCTTCAACAGCATTATCAGCAAACTCATTTTAAAAATTGCAGATAAAACCAGTACCCATTTAGACAACCAGATCATTCACATTAGTCGCCCCACGATTAGTAATAGCATTATTCTGATTGCACTGGGTCTGGCCAGCAAACTTATTTTTTCTACATCTACCGGCGATCTGGCATCACAATTTCTTTACACTTTTGCATTGCTGGTGTGGGCATTATTTTTTATACGCTTCAGCCGAATATTACTCACCTACTTCAGCCGCAGTGAGCAAAATCTGCCACTGGTAAGCAAACAAACCCTGCCCCTGTTTCAAAATTTATCGATACTGATCATCTGCGGCCTGGTCGTGTATTTTATATTTGTACTGTGGCATATTGACATGACCGCCTGGCTGGCCTCCGCCGGTATTGTTGGCATTGCGGTTGGCTTCGCCGCCAAAGATACCCTCGCTAATTTATTTTCCGGTGTTTTAATTCTCGCCGATGCACCCTATAAAATTGGTGACTATATAGTGCTCGACAGCGGCGAACGCGGCAAGGTGACGCACATCGGTATTCGCAGCACCCGCATGCTCACCCGCGACGATGTTGAACTCACCATTCCCAATTCAATCATGGGCACCACTAAAATTATTAATGAATCCGGCGGCCCCTATAAGAAGTTTCGCATTCGGGTTAGTGTCGGCGTGGCTTATGGCAGCGATATTGATCAGGTTAAAAAAATATTATTTGATGTGGCCATGGAAGAAGAAACAGTCTGCCACGACCCTGAGCCCCGAGTACGTTTTAGAAATTTTGGCAACTCCAGTTTAGACCTGGATTTATTATGCTGGGTTGAAGATCCATCACTACGCGGTCAGGTGGTGGACATCTTATTAACCACCATTTATAAAACCTTTAATAAAGATAATATTGAAATCCCTTATAGCAAACAGGATTTGTATATTAAAGAGCTCCCAGAAAACAGCTAATTTTTTATTCTGGCAACATTAAGAACATCATCAATGCGTAACTCATCCACCATTAAATAAAGGGGGATGGCCTGTAGTTTTTCATTTTTCTTTCTCAACCAGTTATTTATTAGTGCCTCATTACCGTCATATGAAAAATATAAACATTCATATAGCTCTATATATTTTTCAGCTTCAAACCATGGCACAGAGTTTTTAGAAATCACATTATTTGCATTAGACAGCTCACCAATATCCGCACACTGTAAATGAAGTATGCGAGCGAGTTCTGCATGATAAATGTCGAGCATCTGGGTAATCTGTAAAACCGCCTGAGTTAACGCTTTTTCTGAATAGCTGACATCTGATAATTTAATTATATGCATACTATTGCCGGGTTACGGAATTTTTACCTGCGTTTTTTTATGTTCTATAAATACAGCGCAGCAAATTAAGATTTTTTAAATCTCCCCTATAAAAATCAATATCGGGATCTATCAAGCGATCGCAATAAAAATATATGTATTCCCTCTTTTTCAAAGAGGAGAGTGAGAAAATGCATTACCACCGCTCATTACCAGCCAGTAGATTTTGCCATTTCAGGCAAATCACCTTGCAGACCTAATGCATGACGCATTAATTTATTTTTAACCGGCCCTAAGCTGTTAACCAGATTCAGTCCCACATTACGCACAAACGCCAATTCGGTTTGTTCGTTACTAAATAAATTTTTAAACCCACTCATACTGTACATCATTAAACTGTTATCTGCGCGACGCCATCGTTCATATTTTCTGAGTGTGGTTAAGGATGCAATATTTTTCCCTTGCGCCCGCGCCTGTAAAATTGTTTCGGCCAGTGAGGCCGCATCAAGCAAACCCAGATTCACCCCCTGTCCTGCCAGTGGATGAATGGTATGCGCCGCATCACCAATTAATGCCAACCCCGATTTTACATATTCATTGGCATGACGACGCACTAATGGAAATGCCGCACGCTGGCTGACTTTTTCAATTTTTCCCAGTGTGTTTTCAAATGCATCCTGCAACTCATTTATAAACCTTGTTTCATCCAGTTCGAGAAGCTCATCAGCGCGTTGATTTTCCGCCGACCAGACAATAGAACAACGACCATCACCCAGGGGTAAAAATGCCAGCGGGCCACTGGGTAAAAATCGTTGCCATGCGGTATCCTTGTGATGCAAACTACTTTTCACCACTGCAACTACTGCTTTTTGATCATAGTGCGATTTATTTATTTCTATACCCGCCGCTTCACGCACTTTAGAATTTGCACCATCGGCACCCACCAACAATTTTGCGGCAATAACCTCACCATTATTTAGCGTCACTCTTTGCTGGCCTTCAGAGAAAGCTATATCACTGACCTGTTGCGGACATAACAAGTCAACATCCGGCAACTGCAAACATTGTTCCAACAATGAAAACTGAATAACTTTATTTTCAATAATGTGCCCGAGTGAATCGATGCCTAAATCCGCCGCATCAAAATGTATATTGCCATCACCGGTAGCATCCCACACATGCATATGCTGATAGGCACAGGCGCGACGATTTAGCATAGCCTGCCAGGCATTTACATTCTGTAGAATTTGCTGGGATGATTTACTGATTGCGGAGACGCGCAGTTCGTATTCATCACCCGGGTTAATGTCTTGCGGTTGAAAAGCTTCGACTACGGCAATTTTAAATTGCTGCCGTCCGAGCGCACAGGCGAGAGTTAAACCTACCATGCCGCCGCCGATTATGATTATGTCGTATTGATTATGCATGCGAATAAAAAGCACAAGAAAAAGACAACGCAAATGAATGCAAATAACCACGAATGGCCGCAAAAAAATCTATACAGTAACTTCCCCCCTTGAAAAAGGAAGACTGAGGGGAGTTTAAATTTAAAACAAAATTTCCCCTGGCCCCTCTTAAAAAAAGAGGGGAGAAAAAAACATTCCTGTTTAGTGTTAATGTGCATTTATTTGCGTTCATTTTCGTTTTCTTTTTCTTCTATTTATATTACCGTTCTACAACGACAACCGTCGCTGCAATTTATTCATCCGCCCTAGCAGCCCCATACTTTGTCGCGCCATTAAAGATCGTAACGGCGATATTAAATTCAGTGCAATTAAAGCCGAAGCACGCAAATGCCCCAATGTAGCATTATCATTTGAAAACACTTTCACCATCGAGTCAGTAATGCGATACACCCGTTGCATATCTTTTAATCTTTTTGCGTGATACTCCGCTAATAATAATGCATGACCCGGATCAGAGCTGCCCACAATCATTTCCGCCAACTCCGCCACATCGCGCAGCGCTAAATTATAACCCTGCCCGGAAACCGGATGCAGTGCATGTGCCGCATTACCAATAATTACCACACGACCTTTGGTTAACTGCTCGGTTTGCGTATACGCCAAAGGATAATCAAAACGCTCGCCAGTTATTTCAATATTACCTGCGCGGTAACCAAAGCATTGTTGCAATTCATTAATAAACTCATCATCTGTTAGCTGCATAATGCGAGCCGTATCATTTTGCTCGCAGGTCCACACCACTGAATAACGATTTTCTGTCATCGGTAAAAATGCTATCGGGCCGCTGTCGGTAAATCGCTCATAGGCAACTCCCTGATGTAACTGATCAGTTTGTACATTGGCAATAATTGCGGACTGTTTATAATCTTCGCGCTGCACGTCCAGCCTTGCCAACTTTCGGGTGACCGATTGCACACCGTCAGCAGCCACTAACAATTTAGCCTGCAGGTTTTGCTCGCCCTGCTCGGTTTTAATTTTAATCTCAAGCTGATCACCTGATTGCTCTAACGATTGAATCGTTGCGGGGCAAAACCAGTCAACATGTTTTAATGAACCCACTTCGTCCATTAAGACTTTTCCCATCACCCGGTTTTCTACCACATAACCAAGGGCTTCAACTTTTTCTTCAGTGTGGGTAATGCGCGTCGCACCGAGGTGCCCCCGATCGGAAACGTGAATAGATTTAATAGCTTCAATTTCGGGTTCTAATTTTTCCCACAACCCCATTGACTCCCAGATTCTGCGCGAGCCATAGGATAGCGCTATAGAGCGATCATCAAAACTGGGTTGTGATGCGGAATTAAATTTATAGGCTTCGACAACGGCAATTTTTTTATCTGCGTGATTTTTTAGCGCCGCGACTAAACTCGCACCCACCATGCCGCCGCCAATTATGATTATGTCGTATTGGTTATGCATGCGAATAAAAGTCACAAAAACAAAAACAAGAAAAAGAAAACGCAAATGAACGCAAGTTACTCACCCGCCATTATCGCTTCAATTTCGTACGTCGTCTTCGGCAAACCATCGGTCAACACTTCGCAACCCTCTTTTGTCACCACTACATCATCCTCAATGCGCACCCCGATATCCCACCAGCGTTTTGCGCCGCGGCTGCCGTGGGGAATGTACAAGCCTGGCTCGATGGTTAACACCATACCTGGCTCTAACAGGCGCCACTCATCATCCACTTTGTAATCACCCACATCATGCACATCCATACCCAGCCAGTGGCCGGTTCTGTGCATATAATATTTCTTATAGCTTTCATCTTTAATGAGCTTACTCAACGTTCCTTTTAATAAACCTAATTCAATCATGCCTTTGGTTAAAACTTTCACCGCTGCTTCATGGGGATCGTTCCAATGGTTACCCGGTTTAACTTTTTTAATACCCGCCAGGTTTGCCTGCACCACTAAATCAAAAATCTCTTTTTGGGCTTCTGTGTATTTGCCATTAACGGGAAAAGATCGAGTAATATCCGCATCATAACCACCCAATTCACAGCCCGCATCAATCAGCACCAGCTCACCATCATTGAGCGGCATATTATTTTCGGTGTAGTGCAAAATACAACTATTCGCGCCACCACCCACAATGCTCGGGTAGGCCCAGGTTGCGCCATTTTTTTGAAACTCGTACATAATGATGGCATCGAGCTGATATTCATTCACGCCGGGTTTGCAAATTCGCATAGCCTGTTTATGCGCTTCTACAGAAATTTGGGCAGCTTTTTTCATTAGCCGTAACTCATCACGACTTTTAAACAAACGCATGTCGTGGAGCAGATAATCCAGGGAAACAAATTCATAGGGCACATGTCCGCCGGAGCGGGATTGTTTTCGTAGCGAATTCACCCAGTCCATCACCCGCTTGTCAAATTGCGGATCAAGCCCCATGGTGTGATATACACGCTCGCAGTGCTCCATCAGGCCGGGCAAAATATCATCGATATCATCGATGGGAAAAGCATCATCCGCCGCGTAAATGTCCATCGCTCCTTCTGGACCAGCACGTCTACCGTGCCAGATTTCCTGTTCTTCGTCCTTGTCGCGACAAAATAATATATATTCGCCATTTTTTCGTCCGGGCACCAGTACAATCACCGCCTCCGGCTCGGGAAATCCACTCAGGTAAAAAAAGTCGCTGTCCTGCCGGTAGGGGTAATCTACATCCCGGTTTCTACAACGTACTGGTGCTGCGGGGAGTATTGCGATGCCATCTTCACCAATCATGCGAAGCAGTTGTTTTCTGTGTCGTGCGTGAATTTTGGGGTTCATACAGGTCTCTTTAAATTATCTACCGGGGAGGAAATTGAGCTTACTGCAGGGTTTGCGGTGCCCTGTGGGACGGTTGTAGCTCTTCATTAATTAACAGAACCCCCATACGCACATACTCGTGAATTTGCATATATGAGTCCTCATCCGTATCACTATCTTCACCCAGATCATGACCAGCGCGGGCAATTTCAACCATGTCAGCAATCAGCTCTGCGGTATCTTCGGGTAGTTTCTGGTCCTTCTTTAAGCCGCCCGCGGCCAACCCATAGGTAAAACCCTGGCACCAGAAAGCCAGAGCTTCAGTGCGCTCGGCAAGTGACACACTATCATCCGGTAGAAGCAATTGAAAATGCACTTCTGAATCATTTAGCTGTTCATGAGTATCATTAAACAGGCCGACGAGTTGCTGACTGGCTTCTTTGATCAACATGTCATTTACATCAAAAGCTTCAAATACCTGTTCGAGCCATGCACTTAGCTCGACCTTGCCCGCCGCACAAAGCATGCCGCAGAGAGACCCGTGTGATTCAGATGCTACTAAATCTGCTTCAGCCTTAGCCAATGCATCGGTTAAGCTGTTATAATCCGGTCTGGGAGTCATTTATTTTCCTGTCAGTAAATTTGTCTTTTTTTTACCTGGCACAACATCCGGGGTGATTTTTCCCCTGTGATTTTATGACAACTTATTGAAATTTAATATAAAAATAAACCCGTTAGGCTGATTTTTACTAGCAACTCTAAAACCAGACCTGATTCTAACATGTACAGGTCGGCTCCTGAAAAATTTGACCTGAGCTCAAGGACTAACTATATTTAGCACTATGAATACTGAAAACCAAAGCAATATCCAAGCACTGGAAGGCAAAGTAGAAGAACTGCTGACGCTGTCTAAAAAATTAGCAGCTGAAAATACTGAGCTAAAACAGCAACTACAGAACATTAAAGGCGAGCGCTCTCAATTAGTTGAACAAAGAGAAACCGTACGTAATCAGGTCGAAAGCATGATCACTCGACTTAAAACGATTGAGACTGCATAGTTTCTTTTTAATGTTTCAACGCAGTTCTATTTTTGCGGGTAGAACGTCAGGCATACTGCATTTCGGTTATACAATTATTTAAAACAGATTTTTTTTGGACGGTTTTTATATGGGCAACAATGGTCTCGATATTAGAATAATGGACAAGGACTATCGCGTAGCCTGCCCACAGGATCAACAGGCTTCGCTAAAAGATTCCGCCAGTTTTCTAAACGACCGCCTGAACGAAATTAAACGTAAGGGCTCGATAATTGGCACCGAACGCATTGCCATAATGGCGGCGCTTAATCTTGCCCACGAATTACTGGGTAGCCAGGAATTTGCCGGTGATTTAGAAGACGTTGATAATCGAATGCTGAATCTACAAAAGAAAATAGATATTGCACTTCGAGACATAGAAGTCGCATAATATACATAAATTATGTTGTTGCTCTGATCGCTGCTGGACGGCTTCAGGTCAAGGCAAAAGAAATGAGATTTTACATGGGTAAATGATCATTTTTTAACGCGATGCTAAGAGACAACAAGCAAAAGATAAAGTGTTGTCGTTCAGTTTGCTGCTGGCTGGCTTCAGATCAAGGCGAAAAATGTGAGTTTACACAGGTAAATAATCATTTTTTAACGCGGAGCTGGAGTCAGCCAGCAGTGAAATGAACGACAACAGAAGAGTTTGGGTGCTTCTGCGGTGTTTGTAAGCATACTTATAAAACCCTTGAGCCTTACTCATCGACCCCGGGAATGTGTCTGCCGGTGCTGTGTGCATTACCGCTTGTAGCGGGAAGCCTTATACATCGACGCTAGTTCCCACCTGAACTTCTGGTTCAAGGTTCGTGAGACTTGCTACGGCATTTGTGGCTGCACCCTCCTAAACACCAGCCTCGCAATGCGAGGCTTTTTTTATATTAAGCTTTTTTATTAAGCCATGACAAACCCTGAGCGACACAACCCACAGAAACAAAGGCAACTTTTACGCAAGACACTACGCCAGCAACGTAGTGCACTGGATATTGACGCCCAGGATATTCATGCACAGGCGTTAGACCAGCAACTCAGTAACAGTCGCCTGCTCAAACACAGCAAACACATTGGCGCTTATCTGGCCGCCGATGGTGAAATTGACCCGCTATATGTAATACAAAGCGCCTGGCGGGCCAATAAAAAAGTATACCTGCCCGTGTTAGCTCCGTTCTCTGGCCGGCTGTATTTCGCACCCTATTCTGCAAACTGTGAAATGAAATTCAATCGCTTTCAAATTGCCGAGCCCGACGTACACCCAAAACACTGGCTTAAACCACAACAGCTGAATTTAATTTTAATGCCACTGGTAGGTTTTGATAAAACCGGTAACCGGCTGGGCATGGGTGGCGGATTTTACGATCGCAGCCTGAGTTTTATTCGTTTTAGAAGTACCGCTTATAAGCCATATTTAATTGGTCTGGCGCATGAACTTCAACATATCGATAAACTGCCCCATCAAAGCCACGATGTACCACTGCAAATGATCGCCACTGAACAACAACTACATATCTGTAAATGAAATATTTTTTATTAAAAACCATATTGTTCACTACGGCATTGCTCCCCCTTAAAACGGTGCATTTTCTGGGAAAAATAATTGCCAGACTCACCTGGCTTACCAATAGTCGAATTCGTCGAATCGCGGAAAAGAACATCCAGCTTTGCTTTGCGGAATTAAATCCAGCACAACAAAAAGAACTGGTTCAAAAAATTCTACATGAAACCGGTAAGGTGATTTTAGAAGCCGGAAAAATGTGGCAGCTCGATGCGACAAAAACCCTGGCACTTGTAAAAGAAGTTGATGGCGAACACTTAATTAAACAGGCGCGAGATGCGGGGCGGGGCGTCATACTCGCCGTCCCCCACTATGGTTCGTGGGAATTAGTCGGTTTGTACTGCGCAAAACATTATGCAATGACATCCATGTATGCGCCACAGTCTAATCCGTTGGCAGATAATTTAATGCGCGAAGCACGCCAGCGCACCGGTGCCAAACTAGTGCCTACAGATATCAGTGGCATTCGCGCCATGAGCAAAGCCTTAAAACAAACCGAGCTGGTTGGCATATTGCCTGACCAGTCACCCTATGAAAACGGTCTGTTTGTGCCTTTTTTCGGTCACCTTTGTTACACCATGCCACTGCTGCCCAAACTGGCTAAAAAAACTAATGCCGTTGTTTTATACACCTATGCGCAGCGCCTTGAAGACAGCAGTGGATTTAAATTAATTTTTCGTGAATCCAGTAAAAATTTAGCGAACATGGAGCTGGAACCTGCCACGGCACAAATGAATCTGGATGTGGAGAAATTAATTCGTGAAACACCCCATCAATACCAGTGGACGTATAAACGTTTTAAACGTCGCCCCGAGGGTGAAAAATCAATCTATTAGAATAGTCAGTTATCATTTATTTTTTCGAGAATTTTCAGCGCTCATGCTATGATAAAAAAAATTTAATACAACATTACAAAGGGATATCAATGCCAGTAACCGCACAGCAAATACTTGATCAATGGCCGGATTTTTTCTCTTTAGTATCCGGCGATAAATCCAGTCAGGCCGGTTTACCCAGCTCGGTTGAAAATCCTTTAGACAACAGCATTGTTTTTTTAAGTGACAACAAATTAATTTCACAAATTAACACCAGCCAAATTGCTATTGCTGTCATTGCCGAAAAAAACATTCAAAAACTGGACATCAGCCAGCTCAATCCGCAGATCACCTTTTTATCGACCGCCAATCCTAAAATGGCAATGTCACTGGTAAACCTGACATTTTTTGCCATTACAGATAACCGGCTCCAGTTAGGCAAATCAAACATACACCCAAGTGCAAGCATTGCTCCGAGCGCTAACATTGGAAAAAATACTGTAATTGGCCCCAACGTGGTCATTTATGATGATGTGCAAATCGGCGACAACTGCTTCATTGGCGCACAAACAGTGATTGAGTCTCACTGCCGGTTAGGTGACGCCTGCCATATTCACGCCATGGTATTTATTGCCCACCACACAGAAATAGGTAGTCACTGTGAAGTGCACCCGCAAAGCGCAGTTGGTACCGAAGGTTATGGTTATGCAACGGATGACAGGGGCGACCATCACCGCATTCCCCATTACGGAAACGTTATTTTAGAAGACCACGTACACATTGGCGCCGGTGTAAATATTGATCGAGGTACATTTGAAAATACCCACATTGGTCGTCACACAAAAATTGACAACCACTGCCACCTGGCACACAACACCGTTATTGGTGAGCAGTGCTTTATTACCGCCGGATTTATCACCGCCGGTTCTACCACCATTGGCAACCGCTGCTCGTTTGGTGGAAGGTCGTCCATCAATGGCCACATCACTATTTGCGACAACGTATTAGTGGGGGGAGCGAGCACCGTAAGAAACAGCATAAAAGATGCGGGGGCTTATATGGGTGACCCATTAATGACGATGAAAGAGGGCCTGCGCGCCTATGCGACTTTCCCACATATTACTGAAATGCGAAAAACACTGAACAGTGTAAAAAAGTCACTTGAAAAAGATGACGAATAAATAAGTAAAAGCGACTCACTCAAGAGTAGCAGATTCCTGCTGCAGCCTTGCGGGAGTGGCTTCGCTTTTATTATTACCCAATAATTTTATTGAAGAAGAGTCCACTGCATAATATTCACTTAAACCATTGCTGGCATTTGCGTAATTCCCGTTAAATCTATTAATATAACGATGACCAGTTAATCGGTCGCCGGACCCAAAAACATTTTATAAGCTTCATTATCACTTTCATCCCACCAGTTGTATCCAAGCTCATCTAAAAAGACTTTCACATCTTTACGCTCTGCCGAGGGCACCTGTAAGCCCACCAGCACCCGTCCAAACGCCGCTCCGTGATTTCGATAATGAAACAGGCTAATATTCCAGCGCTTGCCGATATGCGCTAAAAAATCCAGTAGCGCACCGGGACGCTCGGGAAACTGAAAACGATACAACACTTCATTTTCAATTTTATTCGCATGCCCACCCACCATATGGCGCACATGCAGCTTTGCCATTTCATTATCACTCATACTCAGCACTGGGTAGTTTTTATCGGTGAGTTTTTTCACCAGCTCTTCCAGCTCAGTCAAGCCATCTGCCAGTTGAATACCTGCAAACACATGAGCAGTGCTGCTATCGGAATAACGATAATTGAATTCAGTAATGCCTTTTTTTCCAATCAGGCGACAAAAGCGCAAAAAGCTGCCGGGCTCTTCGGGGATGGTAACGCCAATTAAACCTTCCCGATGCTCCCCCAACTCTGCGCGCTCAGAGACGTGTCGCAAGCGATCGAAATTCATATTTGCGCCACTGTTTATGGCAATTAAGGTTTGTTTGCTGACTTTATTATCTTCAACATATTTTTTAATCCCAGCAACCGCCAGTGCACCTGCGGGCTCAGTAATTGAGCGGGTATCATCAAAGATATCCTTTATGGCGGCGCAAATTTCATCGGTATTCACCGTAATCACTTCGTCCACCACCTGGCGTGCTACACGCCAGGTTTCGCGACCTATTTGTTTAACCGCTACACCATCGGCAAATAAACCCACCTGATTTAAGACCACCCGGCGGTTTTTTTCTAAGGCGGCGGCAAAACAGGCGGAATCCGCGGCTTCTACCCCAATCACCCTGACCTCGGGGCGTAAATACTTTATAAAAGTCGCCATCCCCGCAATGAGCCCGCCCCCACCCACGGGGATAAAAATTGCATCTATATCATCGGTGTACTGGCGTAATATTTCCACCGCCACCGTGCCCTGCCCGGCAATCACATCTGGATCATCATAAGGGTGTATGTAAGATAACCCCTCTTTTTCACAGAGCTCATTGGCATATACCGAAGCCTCGTCAAAGGTATCACCTACCAGCACGGCCTTAGCGCCGTAGGAGCGCACTGAGTCAACCTTAATCTTCGGGGTAGTCTTAGGCATGACTATAGTGGCCTTCACCCCCAGCTTACTGGCTGCTAGCGCCAGCCCCTGGGCATGGTTCCCCGCGGATGCAGCCACTACGCCTTTTATCTCCGACTTACGACTGAGTTGATAAAGTTTGTTATAAGCACCGCGCAACTTAAATGAAAATACCGGTTGCAGGTCTTCCCGTTTTAGTAAGATTTGATTGTCCAGACGCACACTTAAACGACGAGCAACTTCCAGCGGTGATTCAATGGCTACGTCATAAACACGTGCGCTGAGAATCTTTTCAATGTATTTTTGAGTCATTATTTTTGAGTAAGGGGGCCTAAAGGGTTAGAATTAACGGTTCCGGTTAAAATGAAAGAATACTATGTCCATCGCTTAAATGATATGGTCGAAAAGAAATGGCCTGGCAAAAAGACCAGGAAACATAATAGGTAAAAAGATGACACAAGATGAAATGAAACGCAAAGCCGCGGAAGCCGCTTTAAAATATGTAGTTGAAGATGAAATCATTGGCGTTGGCACGGGTTCAACAGTAAACCACTTTATTGATTGCCTGGCGGAAATTAAAGGCAAAATCAAAGGCGCGGTTTCCAGCTCGGAAGCTTCAACCAAATTAATGGAAGAACGCGGTATTGAGGTTTTTGATTTAAACAATGTTGACTACATTCCGGTTTACGTTGACGGGGCCGATGAATCCAACCACAATCTGTCGCTCATTAAGGGCGGCGGCGGCGCACTGACCCGGGAAAAAATTATTGCCGGTGCCAGTAAAAAATTTATCTGTATTGCGGATGAAAGTAAACTGGTTGATGTAATGGGCAAATTTCCACTGCCGGTTGAAGTCATCCCCATGGCGCGTAGCTACATTGCTCGTAAATTAGTTGCCTTAGGTGGTCGCCCGGTGTGGCGCGAAAATTTTATTACCGATAATGGAAATGTCATTTTAGATGTACACGATATGGATATTTTGGAACCGATTAAAATGGAAGATGAGATTAATAGCTGGGCAGGTGTTGTCACATGCGGGCTGTTTGCACGTAAGGGTGCGGATGTTTTGATTTTGGGTACGCCTGAAGGTGCCAGGACTGTTATGCCTAAATAACTGCGTTAAAAGCAAATTTCCCCCAGCCCCTCTTTTTCTAAGAGGGGTGCTTATTGGTTTCCCCCTTTTTCAAAGGGGGAAACTTGGATGAACTCCCCTCTTAGAAAAAGAGGGGCTGGGGGGAGATTTAAAACCATTCAGATTAAAACCAAACCTCACCCATCACAACAACACCCGCTCAATCCCACCACTTTTAACTTTCTGATAATAATTTTTCTGCCAGCTATCACCCAGCTTAAACTTCGCCAGCTCCACCAGGATATAGGCAACCTCCATGTTGGTATCTCCCCGGTAACGCTCTAAACCCTGCTGGCATGCGGGACATGAAGTAAGCATTTTTACATTATTGTTTAAACTTTTTTCATGGCCGCTTAATTTTTTAATATCCGACTTTAACTCTTCGAGTTTTCTATGCTTAACCTGTGCAGCAATATCCGGGCGCGCCACTGCAAACGTCCCTGATTCACCACAACAACGATCTGATAATGCAACCTCTTTACCAATTAACGCGGAGGCTACATCGGTTCCATTATGATGTTTCATTGGGGTATGACAGGGTTCGTGATATAAATATTTAGCCCCACCCACGCCATCCATAGTGACACCTTTCTCCATCAGATATTCGTGGATATCCACCAGTCGACATCCGGGGAAAATTTGCTCGAACTGATATTTTAATAGTTGATCAATACAGGTTCCACAGGACACCACCACCGTTTTAATATCTAAATAATTCAGTGTGTTCGCCATGCGGTGAAACAACACCCGGTTACTGGTGGTAATCTGTTTACCTTTTTCAATATCACCAGAGGCGGTTTGCGGATAACCACAACACAAATAACCCGGCGGCAAAACCGTTTGAATCCCCAGCTCGTACAGCCAGGCTAAAGTAGCCACGCCAATCTGGCTGAACAACCTTTCAGAGCCACAGCCCGGAAAATAAAACACCGCCTCACTATTGATATCTGTTTTATGTGGGTCGCGCAAAATCGGAATGGTTTTATCGTCTTCAATACCCAGCACCGAACGCATCGTTCCCGTTGGTACATCCGCCGGCATCGGTTTGCTGAAGAACTGTATCACCTGCTCTTTTACCAGCGGCGTGCCGGTCGTCGATTTCGGTCGGGTTGTTTTATTTGACCCTTTCGTTTTTGGTAACACACCGGGCAGTAGTTTCAAACTATTATGCACCAGCCGCTGTCCGACATAACCCGCCTGAATCAAACCCGCGCGCATGGCTTTTACTTTACCCGGCGATGTCATATTCAAATAAGCCATGGACATTTTAGTCGCTATGTTTTCCCTGCGTTTACCCTGTTTTTTAAGGATATGACGCATCTTTATGGTCACATCACCAAAATCAATATTCACTGGACAGGGCGCTAAACAACGGTGACAAACCGTGCAATGATCGGCTATATCATTCATTTCATCAAAGTGGCGAAAAGACACACCGCGACGCGTTTGTTCTTCGTATAAAAAGGCTTCTGTAATTAAACCGCTGGCTAAAATTTTATTGCGCGGGGAATATAATAAATTTGCCGAGGGCACATGGGTTGAACATTCCGGTTTACATTTTCCACAGCGTAGGCAATGGGAAATGGCATCGTTTAATTCACCCAGCTCACTTTCTTCTAAAATTAAAGCCTCCTGCTTTAATAATCTGAGTGATGGCGTATAGGCGGATTCTAAACCGCCGGTATTGCGTTGTAACTTGCCTTTATTAAAATAATCATTCGGGTCGACTTTTTTCTTGTAACTTTCAAACGCATCAATCACCGAATCATCAAGGTATTGCATTTTGGTAATACCAATACCGTGCTCACCTGAAATAACACCATTTAAAGACAGTGCCAGCTCCATTACCTGATCAACAATCCGCTCCGCTTCCTGCATCATATTATAATCGTTGGAATTAACCGGAATATTGGTATGCACATTTCCATCACCTGCATGCATATGTAGTGCGACAAATAACCGGCTGGATAAAATTTGCTCATGAATTTCATCAAAGCGTAAATGTATACGGGCCAGCTCATGCCCACTGAATAAATTCTTTAATGGCTCGGCCACTTCTGCTTTATATGAAATGCGCACATCTGCATTTAATATCGATTGAATAACTGTTAAATTTTCTTTAAAAGCGACTGAGTTTACTTCGTTTTCCAGCAAATAATCTTTGTGCAATTGAATATTATTTGAAAAATTATTGAGCAATTCTCCCCAGCGTGATTTGGCTTTTTCAATAATATCTAATGCTGAAATAAAACGCGGCGCAAGATACTGCGAAGATTCTGTTGCATCATTTAACAATGCCTGTTCGCTGTGAATATAAATTAGTAACGCATCGAGCATTGCCAGCTTATTGCTAATTGACTGCTGCACATTAATGGTTTCTGTTCCCAGGGTATAATCGCCCAGACGGTCCAGCGGGATCACTACGTCTTCATTAATTTTAAATGCATTGGTGTGCGCGGCGATGGCAGCGGTGCGGCTGCGCTCGGACCAGAAACTTTTACGTGCCTGCACACTCACCGCGATAAAGCCTTCCGCATCCCGGGCATTGGCAAGTCGCACCACCTGCGATGCCGCTTCACTTACTGAAGCTTCATCGTCCCCGACAATATCCGCCACCAGTAACATTTTGGGCAGACAGCCACGGGCGGCTTTGGGACTGTAATTAACGGCACGGATATAGCGATCATCCAGATGCTCCAATCCGGATAACATCACATTCGGGTTATTATCCAGATAATCTTTTATCTCAACAATGGCCGGCACGGAACGCTGCAAATCCTGGCCGTAAAATTCCAGTGCAACAGTACGCGCCTGCTGCGGCATGGTGTGCAGTAAAAAATGCGCCGAGGTAATAATGCCATCGCAACCCTCTTTTTGAACACCGGGCAGACCGCCTAAAAATTTATCAGTGACGTCCTTGCCCAAACCTTCCTTGCGTAATGAGGCACCTTTGAATGCTAAAATTTCGGGTTCAGCCATTAACAACTGGGTTTCGGCGTTATAAAGGCTTACTCTGAACTTAACTTCTGGCTGCTGGTGTATTTTACCCAGGTTGTGATTGATACGCTCCACATCAAGCCAGTTACCATCTGCGGTTACCATTCGCCAGGACACTAAATTATCCAGGGTAGTACCCCACATGACGGCTTTTTTGCCGCCGGCATTCATGGCAATATTGCCACCAATAGTGGATGCATCCTGGGAAGTTGGATCAACGGCAAAGACGTGACCGTGCTGCTCTGCCAAATCTGAAACCCGCCGGGTAACCACACCGGCTTCGGTGCGCACAACCGGCACAGGTCTGTCGAGGCCGGCAATTTGTTTTTGCTCTACCGGGCCAATGGCCTGTAATTTCTCGGTGTTAATAATGGCGGTATTTTCATACAGGGGAACTGCAC
>Ga0316205_10000488_pt1 | contig 72367 bp, 63 predicted proteins | sample 3monthpyrite_MG_FD_204941 | JGI IMG/M metagenome (GOLD analysis project Ga0316205, IMG submission 204941) | Microbial mat bacterial communities from mineral coupon in-situ incubated in ocean water Damariscotta River, Maine, United States -... | ecosystem: Environmental > Aquatic > Marine >...
TAGTCCCTAGTCCCTAGTCCCTAGTCCCTAGTCCCTAGTCCCTAGTCCCTAGTCCCTAGTCCCTAGTCCCTAGTCCCTAGTCCCTAGTCCCTAGTCCCTAGTCCCTAGTCCCTAGTCCCTAGTCTTCACCATCCCGGCGGTAATTTCTCATTAATCACTATGCGATTGCTTTCAGGAGTGATATAGCCACCTTTCTGTAAATCTTTCATGATACGGCTGACCATTTCACGTGATGAGCCGATCATACGTGCCAGATCCTGATGCGTGATTTTCTGGTTGATGACTTTTACGTCATCTATGTCTTCGGACAGTTCGAGGAGTGTTCTGGCGACACGACCATAAACATCCATCAAGGCCAGGTTGCGCACACTGTCAGTCAATCGGCGTACCATGCGGGTGAGCCTGCTGACCAGTTTGCGGGCAATTTCAGGGTGTGCATCCATGGTCTTGTCAAAATCTTCTTTCGAGATAATAGAAAACTTGCTGGGCTCCAGTGTCATGATGGAAGCGGAGCGCGGTGCACTGTCGAGAATGGATAATTCACCAAAATAATCACCGGGTTTCATGATGGTGAGTATCACTTCCTTGCCATCCTCGTTGCTAAGAAAGGCTTTCACCTTGCCGCTCTGGATGATATACATGGAGTTGGTCTCATCGCCTTCATTAATAATGACGGAGTTTTTCGGGTAAGTTTTGGTGGCGGCATGGGCACCGATGGCCTGCAGCTCGTGATCGTCAAGGTCTGCAAATAAGGGGATATTTTTCAGAATCTGTTCCATGTGATTTTGTCGTTAATCAATTTGTTTGTTAGCATTGAAATCAGTCAATTAAAGTTATGCGTAGTTAATGAGGTTTCAGGTTCTAGCTAAATTATAGTAAACCGGCTTGACCCTGAAAAAGCAGAAGATCAATGTTTGCTAATAAATAACGAGCCGATTCCGACGGTTTATGTTCGTTACACAGATAGTATACGGAACTCCTATTGTTTAATACAAGGTTTAAAAAGACATTTTGGCTGTTTATTGTCTCTGCGCTAGTCGCCATAGGCCTGAGTATTATTCCAGCGGTACAAGCCTGGGAGGAAAACCTGGGTCTTTCATGGCTGTTTCACGCCAGGGGCATCCAACAGGCACCCGACTCGGTTGTCGTCGTTACTATTGATAAAAGTTCGTCAGAATATTTCCAGCTACCCAATTTAACCAGTAAGTGGCCACGTAGTCTGCACGCCCAATTACTGAGTCAGTTGTATAAAGCCGGCGCTAAAGCGGTTGCATTTGATATTCATTTCAGGTCACCAAGAGATGATGCGGGTGATCGAAAGCTGGCTAAAGCCATCGAAACTTCTGGCAATGTTGTACTGTTTTCTTTTTTACAGAAGCAGGTGGTTGAAGCGGTGGATTTACAGGGCCGTGTTTCAAAGCTGGTCATGGATGAGTTGATAGCGCCAGTGGAGGTTATTGCCAATGCAGCCGCTGTGTTGGCCCCCAATCCGTTACCTAAAGTGCCGGTTAAAGTCAGCCAATTCTGGAAATTTGTACCTGAAGCCGGTGATGCGCCCACTTTACCGGTAATGGGCTTTCATCTTTACCATTTCGAGTCGTTGTTTGCTTTTACACGTCTGTTTTCAGAAGTCACAGGGCAGGATTTATCAGCTTATATGGGCCATGGCATGCTCAATAAAAAGATGCTGGCCGCCTTGGTCACAAAAATGCATGAGACGTTCATCAAACAACCGCATTTGAGGCAGGCAATGCGAGAAGCGATTAATGACTCATCTGTTAATTCAGTTAATAAAGCATTGTTTAAACAGTTTTTGGCCTTGTATGAAGGGGAGGCTTCTCAATATATCAATTACTACGGCCCTGCACGCAGCATTAAAACCATACCTTATTACGAAATACTCAAATCTGATGATGCCCTTCAACAGGTACGGGATAAACTGGTCTTTGTCGGTTTTTCCGAGAGCCGACAATGGGAGCAGCAGGATGGATTTTATAGTGTCTATTCCGATGAAGAGGGGCTGGATATCAGCGGGGTAGAAATTACTGCGACAGCCGCAGCGAACTTGCTGGATGGAAGTTCCGTGCGAGCCCAGTCATTAGGGATGCATTTTCTGATGCTACTGTTTATCTCTGCTGTTTTGGTCTGCGTTTATTATTTCAGTCGCGGAGCCTGGCTACCTGTTGGGCTGGCGATTACAGGGCTGCTGTATTTTCTGATTGCATGGCAGTTATTTTCTTATAATGGTGTTTGGCTTCCCTTGTTACTGCCATTTCTGACTCAATTCCCTATTGTGTTGCTGCTGGGTATGACCTGGAACTACCAGGAATTGAATAATGAACGTAAAAATATTCAGCGCGCATTTGGCTATTATCTGCCAGAAAGTGAAGTTAACCGTCTGGCCCGGGATATGACTGATCATTCCCTGGGTGGTGAATTAATGCATGGCACCTGTCTGTCAACTGATGCGCAACAATACACGACGTTGTCCGAGAAAATGACACCTCAGGAGCTGTCTGTTTTCATGAATGATTATTATGAGGTCATTTTCAGGCCAGTTAGGCTGCATGAAGGTATTATCTCGGATGTTGTAGGTGATTCTGTCATGGCTCTATGGGCCAGCCCGGTTGAGAATTTACAGCAACGTCAGCAGGCTGTTACTGCCGCACTGGACATTCTGGATCGAGTCAATGAGTTTAATACTAACCACCCAGATCATGAATTACCCACTCGAATAGGCTTGCATTATGGTGCCATGATGATTGGTCATGTGGGTGCAATGGACCATTATGAATACCGCGCAGTGGGAGATATTGTCAATACCGGTTCGCGTATAGAGGGTATGAGTAAATACCTGGGTGTTAAATTATTGGTAAGTGCAGATGTTATTGATGGTCTGCCCGATATCCATAGCCGATATGTCGGTGAGTTTACCCTTAAAGGCAAAACAGTAGCCCTGGGGTTATATGAAATTGTCTGCGGTAAAATCTACGCGAATAGTACAACTGAACCATTATGGACTTCATTTGCTGAAGCCTTGTCGTTATTTGAAAAGGGGAAATGGGGGGCAGCAGCTAGTGCATTTGCAGGTGTGCTTGATAAATACCCTGACGATGGGCCATCACAGTTTTATCTTAATTACTGTCAGCAGAATAAAAATACTGCGCCAGAAAACTGGCACGGCGTGATGAACATGCAGGATAAGTAGTTATATTTATTTACTTGCGTCAGGCAGTCTTAAACAATTATTTTTCTTTCATTAAACGCTGTAATTAATTCACCTCATAGCTGTTAAAAATACCGTTGTATACAGTAATTTATCGCCGTACAATTAATTGTAATAATAATCCATCGTTAAAGTAATTGAATGAGCGGGTAATAAAAAATGCTAAAAGCATTGTTACCCCAAAATGGAGTAAGTCAATATTAACGCGGTGATAACAAAGATAGTAAAACTATCGGCGCTACATTCAAGAGAGTGCTTAAAGCTTTCTGCCTGTTTACTTGTATTGTCATTTTCTACCAGTAGCTATGCCACCTGTACGGAGGAATGGATAGCACGTATCGTTTCTATCCAGGGTAGTGTGGAAGTGCGCAAGCAAAATGCCGGTGAAAAAAATTGGCAACCTGTTAACTTACAGCAAACATACTGTCTCGGTGATACCTTTCGTGTCAAACATAATAGTCGTGCAGCCGTCGAGCTGCATAACGATACCATTCTCAGACTAGACCAAAATACCACGCTGGTGTTATCCGGCCCGAAAAAAGATGTTTCCTGGTTGGATTTGTTAAAAGGCTCACTGCACTCCATCAGTCGAGTGCCTCGTTCCCTGAAAATAAAAACACCCTTCGTTAATGCAGGTGTTGAAGGCACCGAGTTTCTGGTCAGCGTTAAAGAAGACAACACCCTGGTCGGTGTGATTGAAGGCACAGTGCTCGTTGATAATGAATTCGGGCGCGTACTGTTGGCCAGGGATCAATCGGCTATTACATATAATGGTAAGGCTCCCGTACTGCGCCTGGATATTAATCCGACCGACAGTGTTCAATGGTCACTATATTATCCCTCCCTGAACGTCGCTGAATTGAAACAAGCTGAAGATCTGATCCGTGTGGGTCAAACAGAGGCGGCCGAAGCCTTATTAAAAGGTAATGCCAGTGCCGAAGCATTGTCATTGCGCAGCATTATTGCCATTGCTCAAAATAATAAACAGGAAGCTCTCAAGCTAGCGCAGCAAGCCATACAAACCAATCCTGAATCCGTAGTGGCTCATCTGTCTCATTCCTATGCGCTACAAGCCAGCTTTGATTTGCCTGCCGCCAAGAGGGCAGCAAAAACGGCAGTAAAGAAAGATAATAATCACGCCATCGCCTGGACCAGGCTCGCAGAATTACAACTATCATTATCCGAGCTGGATCATGGCCTGGCTTCAGCCAAACGCGCTGTAGACATTGAGCCCTCCCTCGCCCGAACCCAAACCTTGTTGGGCTATGCCTATTTACTGCAATACCAGACAGATAAGGCAAAGCAGTCCTTCGAACAAGCGATCAAACTGGATTCCTCTGATCCACTGGCCAGATTGGGTAATGGCCTGGCCACCATTCGTGATGGTGATTTGAAACAGGGCCGACGTGAAATAGAAATAGCGGCGAGTTTGGATACTAATAATGCACAAGTGCGTAGTTATTTAGGCAAAGCTTATCTCGAAGAAAAACGTAATAAGCTAGCAGCAGAACAATTTGTATTAGCCAAGCAAATGGATCCTAATGATCCTACACCTTGGTTATATAATGCGCTGTTAAAACAATCTGAAAATGCACCGGTTGAAGCACTACGAGAGCTGGAGCAATCGATCAAACTTAATAATAATCGGGCCGTTTATCGTTCGAGTTTGTCACTAGACGATGATCAGGCAACGCGCGGAGCTGGTTTAGGACGTATTTATCAGGATTTGGGTTTTGAACAACTGGCTTTAAATGAAGCATCAAAATCATTGGCCGTGAATCCTGGCAGTTCTTCTGCCCACCGTCTGTTGGCAGACGCGTATCTATTCGAATCTCAACATGATATAGCCCGCGTCAGTGAACTATTACAAGCGCAAATGTTACAACCCATCAATACCACGCCACTACAACCTCAAATGAGTGAGAGCACACTTTCATTTTTAAATAACCTTGGCGTCAATAATGCAGGCTTTAATGAATACAGTTCTTTGTTTTTGCGAAACCAAGCGCGAATAGATGCGAATACCCTGGTTGCAGGCAATAATACGTTTGCAAGCGAAATTATTTTGTCAGGTGTATCAAACAAGCTATCAATCAGTGCAGGTAAATACAGCTATGAGACTGATGGTTTTCACAGTAATAATGAAGATGATCAATTATTAGAAAATGTCTTTCTGCAATATGCAGCAACTACAGATACAAGCCTATTATTTGAAGTGAGTAATAATGATAGAGAATATGGTGATTTTTTAAGGTTTGACCCTGCAAATTTCTTATTCACTTTGAATAACCAGCAAAAGGTCAACCGTCGAAGAATCGGCTTGACGCATAAATTTTCGCCGAATTCTATACTTATGATGACGAGAATGAAGGAAGATAGATTTGAGGGTAGTGCACAAGGGATGGGTTTTCTTACGTTTGGAAACAATGAATTAATAAATACGAGCGCTAATGAACTCCGCTATTTATTTGATCAGAAGCATTGGCAGATTACTGCCGGGTACACTTTTCATAAATCAAGCGTCACTGAAAACACTATTGATCCTTTTTTTAGTTTTCCTTCGGTTGATAGCTTTCAACGTAGTAGCAGTGCTTATTTATATGGCTATATTGAAAGCCCAGATTTAGATGTTACAGCGGGTTTGAGCCGAGATAAGTTTAAATCAAATAAAGATATCGACCGAGATGAGTCAACTGTTTTGCCTAAATTCGGTGTAGAAGCTTCTTTGGGTAATGATATGACCATGCGCATGGCTTACTTTAAGACGACTCGGAGACCTATTGTCAATGATCAGACGTTAGAACCTACGACGATAGCAGGATTCAATCAGTTCTATGATGATTTAGTTGGGACAAATGCGAATAACTATGCGGCGGCATTGGATTATAGTTCAGTTTCAGAATATAAATTCGGCTTCGAAGTTATGAAGCGTGATATGAAGGTGCCGTTTGTGCTTGTTTCTGGAGCAGGATCAACTTTAGAGCAAGCGAATTGGAGTAATGAGGATGCAGGGTTTTATTTTTATTGGTTACCCAGAAAGGATTTTTCTACCAGTATTCGTTTGTCTCGTATAAATCTAAAAAGAGATCGGTCTGTTGGCGGAGAGAATTTAATTAGCAGTAAAATATATCAGCTACCTATCAATGTAAATTGGTTTCATAATTCTGGGTGGGTGACTCGCGGCAAGCTGACCTATGTACGACAAAACGGTCTATTCCAGGATCTAAGGACTAGAGCAATTAGTCAAGGTAAGGATAATTTTCTTATAGCTGATGGAAGCCTTGAATACAGGTTTCGAAAAAATAGTGGGAGTTTTGTTTTCGGCGTATTAAATCTTTTTGATAAGGAGTTTAGGTATCAAGACATAGATATAGATCGTCAATTATTCTCGCCTGATAGAACTGCTTTTGCGAGGTTAAATTTAACGTTTTGAAAATATGTAATTTATAAACGTTCGTATAACGAAATAAAATTAAAGTGTAAATTAAAAGGAGAGGAAAATGGTAGCATATATTAATAAAAAGCTGTTTACTGTTTTGGGTATTGTTTTTTTATCAGTGTCTGTATTGGGCTGTGGGCAATCTAAAACATTAAGTCATGATCTTAAATTGCCTGAAGGTGCAGTAGGGGCTGTTAGTTTTCAGGGTAACGATGTAAAGATATTTGATAAAAATGGGCGGGAACTCAAACCACAAAAAATTGATCTTAAAAAAGCTACAAAATTGGGAGATTCTATAACATTTACTAGATATAAACTTAACCCATGTGTAATTGAGCGGTGTACATCTACAGGTTGTAAAACGTATGTCTATGAACAGTTAACATCATGCCCTGCCTGGTGGTAGTGTATTAGCCATTAGCAATAAAAACCAAAAAACCGGCCACTGGCCGGTTTTTTTTACTTGAACGATAAAAAAATGGGACGAAAAATTCTACCTAAAATCCTGTTTCTACTTTTCTGGCGCAAGACAAAGAATTTTTTTCCCAGGTTTTATTACCCCAAGGTACGTTCAAGAATGACAGGTTTTTATTCGCTTTAGCAATGCATTTTAACGATGAGGTGAGCTAGACTTTGCATCTAACTTTAAGTCCGTTCGTTAATATTCAAAAAAGGTTGAAGGAGAGTAAAAATGAGTAAAGCATAAAATCTTGCATTAGCTGCCGGGTTATCTGTCGCAGCGATATTAGTAATCTATCTAACCTGTTCACCTCCCTGAGCGCAATGCCACAAGACGAATCAAGATACAGACCAGTGCGATAAAGCAGGTGGTTGGGGGGGTGGGCCGTGTCCTAACTAGGTTTTATGTACCTAGCTTCAGCAACAAAACCGACTCATGTCGGTTTTGTTGTTTCTGACCTCGGGTATACCTTAGATAAGCCTTTCCCCGGATACATAGGCACTTAAAACCCTATCTTTTTTGCCGTATCTTGAGATAATTTTCATAAAAAAATCAATTGATTACGTACAAAGTTCTAAGTAGTATTTGTTTGAAAAAATAATACCAAAATATAAAAATATTAAATTTATGATACAGCTCAGAATACCGATGCAGGTATGACTGGGTTACCCAGGAGAGTGTGAGTAATGAATGTGGTTCAACAGGGAATGCCGGTTCCGGTAATTTTGAGTGCGCGTGCTTTTATCATTTTGTTTGCATTAATGTTTTTATCTTTTTCAGCTTCTGCTGAATGCACGAATGACTGGATAGCGCGGGTCGTGTCATTACAAGGTAGCGTTGATGTACGAAAACAAGGTTCTCGCTCCTGGGAACCTGTCAGTTTGCAACAAACTTATTGTACGGGTGATACCTTGCGTGTGCTGGGTAATAGTCGCGCTGCACTGGAATTGCACAATGAGACGATTCTTCGGCTGAACCAACATTCAACATTGCTCTTGTCTGGCCCGAAAAAAAAGGCTTCCTGGCTGGATTTGATCAAGGGTTCTTTGCATGCCATTACCCGGGTGCCGCGTTCGTTAAAAATTAAAACCCCATTTGTGAACGCCGCTGTTGAAGGAACAGAGTTTCAGGTCACTGTTAATGCCGATAATACTCTGGTGGGTGTCTTTGAGGGTAAGGTCGCTGTGTCCAATGAGTATGGCAGAGTGCTACTTGCCAAAAACCAGTCAGCCATTACTTATAAGGATAAGGCCCCGGTTCTAAGGCTGGATATAAACCCGAAAGATAGTGTGCAGTGGTCGTTGTATTATCCCGCCTTGAATGTTGCCGAGTTAACATCGGCTGAAGATTTATTGCGAGTCGGGCAAGTGGATGCCGCGGCAGCTTTGTTGCAAGATCAGCGTACTGCCGAAGCACTGGCTTTGCGTAGTGTGATTGCCATTGCACTCAACAACAACGATCAAGCCATTAAACTGGCCGAGCAAGCTGTAACTGCGGATCAGTCATCAGCAGTCGCCTACCTGGCACAATCCTATGCTTTTCAGGCAACGTTTGATTTGGATGAGGCAAAAAATGCAGCAGTAAGGGCCAGTGAACTGGACCCAAACAATGCCATCGCCTGGGCGCGGCTGGCGGAATTACAATTGTCACTGGCAGATTTTAAACCAGGGCTCAGTTCTGCAAAGCGTGCAGTCGAACTACAACCGAACCTGGCTCGTACACAAGCCATCCTGGGTTTTGCTCATTTATTGCAATACCACACTCATAAAGCCAAACAATCCTTTCAGCGATCTATCGAGCTGGACTCATCTGATCCATTATCACGTCTGGGAAATGGTTTGGCTTTGATTCGTGAAAACCAATTGACACAAGGGCGTCGTGAAATTGAAATCGCTGCCAGCCTGGATACCAATAACGCCCAGGTGCGCAGTTATCTCGGTAAAGCTTATCTGGAAGAAAACCGTAATCCTTTAGCAGCTGAACAGTTTGCATTAGCCAAACAACTGGACCCGAAAGATCCAACACCCTGGCTTTATGATGCACTGCGTAAACAAAGTGAAAATAATCCGATTGGTGCATTAGTAGACCTGGAGCAATCCAAAGCCCTGAACGATAATCGTGCTGTCTTCCGCTCCCGGCAACTCCTGGATCACGATGCCGCGATTCGCAGTAATAGTATTGCGCGTATTTATAACGTGCTGGGCGCTGACCAACTGGCGTTGCAAAATGCCTGGTCTGCCGTCAATGCCGACCCGGCCAATTCCTCGGCGCATCGCTTCCTGGCCGATACCTACTCTAGATTACCCAGGCACAAAATTGCGCAAACCAGTGAGTTATTACAGTCACAATTATTGCAGCCATTGAATACCAGGCCGCTGCAATTACAACAGGAAAGTATCGAGTTGGGTAATAATATCGCATCAGGCTCAACGGATGCCTATGGTGATTATAATTCACTGTTTACCCGCGAAGGCGTGCATTATCAATTCAATAGTATTATTGGTAACCAGAATACTGTGGGGGAGGATATTTCGGTATCCGGGCTTTCAAAAAACTTTGCCTATAGTTTTGGTCAGTTGCATTCAGATACTGACGGCTTCCGTGAAAATTTTGAACGCAAACAAAATCTGTACAAAGTATTCATGCAATCCGCCATTCGCCCCGATACTCAACTTCAGTTTGAATACCGACATAATGATATAGAATTCGGCGACTATGAAGTGGATTTTGATCCGACTGTATTCACACCCATCGATGATTCACGCCGAGTCACTGAGCTTGTGCGTTTAGGCATGAATCATAAAATAAGTGCGGATAGTAATTTGTTGGTATCCCTGGTGCATCGAGATTTAGAGACACTTCGTACTCAGACCGAATTTAGGCAGCTGTTTATTGGCACAGCTGTGATTGATTCCGTGACAGATAGAACGAGTCTAAGTGATGGCGAAGGTCATCATCTTGAACTTCAATACTTGAAAAAAGCACCAGGGATCAATTACGTGCTAGGTTTGGGGTATTACAATGAAGATTTTCAAAATAGCACTGTTGCCACTGAGACTGTAACCGGTTTTGGACCGACTCCCATTTCATTTACTTCGCGGAACTTATTCGATGTTGATACTCAATATTCTAATGCCTACTTGTATGCCAATAAGGAGCTGGGACAAGGGTTTGTGCTGAGTTTTGGCGCATCCTATGATGATATATTAAGTGGAAATTATGAAGTAGATGAGTTTAATCCCAAGCTGGGGCTAACCTGGCGCAATGACAAGGGAATGACGTTACGTGCGGCCTATTTTGAAGGGGTGACTCACCCTATTAATGCAGAGCAAACCATCGAGCCAACCCAGGTGGCGGGTTTTAATCAGTTCTTTGATGATGTATTTGGTTCTATCACCAAACGTTATGGTGCGGGAATTGATCAACGCTGGGGGAATCAATGGTCGGCTGGCCTTGAGCTGAGTAAGCGAGAAATGCAATCACCACTAGGGGGTATCAGGGTCAAGTTGGAAGAGACGTTGCATCGTACTTATTTGAACTGGCGACCTACTAAACATTTAGTTGTCAATGCGGATTATTTATATGAAGAACAAACAGGGAGTCTGGCTTTTTTGGATAAACTGACGACCCATGTTGTACCGATAAGCATGCGTTACTTCTGGGGTAATGGGCATTTTGCAGGTGTGACCAATACTTATGTGGATCAAAAGTACAGGGATATTTCACTGGATACTGGTAGTAATGATGAATTCTGGTTAACTGATGTGTCAATGGGATTTCGGCTGCCAGGACGCAGGGGGGTCATTCAGTTGGATGTTAAAAACCTGTTTGATAAAACCTTTTTCTTCCAGCCACAAGACTATTTTAGTGGAGGACGAGGAGTCGTTATTCCGCGTTTTGTGCCTGATCGTCAGATTTTCGCCCGCTTTTCCTATGCGTTTTGATGACAGAGTAGCGGGACATATTATTTTATTGTGAGTGAAATGAGTAAGCTTTTAATAAGCGAGGGGAAGTAATATGAAAAAAAAGTTATTAGCAGCAAGTGGGATAGCAGGAGCCGTAGTAGTGGGTCTGTACCTGACCTGCACGCCACCTTGGGTGGCTTGTCATAAAGCTCCAGCGGGTGCTCCTTGTACTGAAGAGTGTCAGTTCTGGCAATGTGGAGCTGGCTGGAATGATGGGCCTTGTCCTAACTAAAGCGAAATTAACAAAATAGTAAAATATAATATGTTAACATTTTGAAACCCCATCGATATCGGTGGAGTTTCTTGCTTTGCGGAGCTTGAGTTTATAGGTGATTATTTATCAAGCCCAGTATGGCTTGCTCAGGAAACTTTGAGATGACCACGTTAAATGATTCAGACAATACCCGACAGCAGTGTGCTCGTTTGATGCAACAAATGAGCCTGCCTGATAGTTTTTCATCGGTGGTGAATAATATTTATTTGCCGTTGTCTGCCATGCTCATGAACAAGATCAATGATCAACCCTTACTGGTGAGCATCAACGGTGCACAGGGAACGGGAAAATCCACCCTGACAGCATTCATTAAACTTATTATTGAGTCTGAAATGGATGCCAGAGTGGCTGTTTTGTCACTGGATGATTTTTATCATACCCGCGAGAAAAGTCAGTTATTATTTGTACCTGATAGGCAAATTTTTGTACGTTTTTCCTATGCTTTTTAAAATATATTGATTGATAACCTGGTAATATACTAGCGCTTCTCTTTTATCCTTTTTGCGTTCTCAGTTTAAAATAGTAATTCATTAAACCTTGTGTTGAACTATCGTGTGCCTTTGATATTTTCCCATCATTAATTTCTTCTAATATATTTTTAGCCAATACTTTGCCGAGTTCAACACCCCATTGATCAAATGAGTTCAGATTCCAGACAATACCCTGGACAAATATTTTATGTTCATACAATGCTATCAAGGTGCCCAGTGTTTTAGGGTTCAGGGTATGAAACAGGAAAGTATTGGTAGGTCGATTACCGGGGAATATTTTGTAGGGTAATAACGCTTCGGCATCGCTTTCACTCATGCCTGAAGCCAGTAATTCTTCCATGACTTCCTCTGCTGTTTTCCCCAGCATCATGGCCTCGGCTTGAGCAAATACGTTCGACATTAATGCACGATGATGTTTTGCGATACATTGGTAATTGGATACCGGAGCCAGCATGTCCGCTGGGACCAGTTTGGTTCCCTGGTGTAGTAACTGGTAAAAGGCATGCTGACTGGCGATACCAATTTCCCCAAATAACACAGGGCCAGTGCTGTAATCGACAAACTCACCGTCGCGATCTACCGATTTGCCATTGCTTTCCATGTCGGCTTGTTGCAAGTAGGCAGGGAAGCGGTGCATGTTTTGATCGTAGGGCAGGATAGCAATGGTTTCTGAGCCAAAGAAATTGTTATACCAAACCCCTAGCATCGCCATGATAACCGGAATATTTTTATCTAGCGGTGTCATTTTAAAATGTTCATCGGCCTCGTGAGCGCCTTCCAGTAAGTCATCAAAATGTTCCGAGCCGATAGCAATAACAATGGATAATCCGATGGCTGACCACAGGGAATAACGTCCGCCTACCCAGTCCCACATTTTCAAGATGTTGTTTGGGTTGACTCCAAATTGCTCGGCTGCTTCGGGGTTGGCAGTCACCGCTACCAGATGGCGATGCAGAAATTTATCCGAGCCGAATTTATGTTTTAGCCATTTGTGAGCAGTTTCGGCGTTAACCATGGTGTCTTGCGTGGTGAAGCTTTTCGATGAAATAATAAATAAGGTGGTATCCGGGTTCAGGTGTTCCAGGGTGTTATTAATATGGTTTTCATCAATATTATTAACAAAGTGTATGTTGAGGTCATGAATAGCATAAGGAGTAAGCGCTTCGGTGACCATTTGCGGGCCGAGATGAGAGCCACCGATACCAATGTTTACCACATCAGTAATCGGTTGATTGGTTACACCGCGCCAGGCGCGGGTACGGATTTTTTCTGCCATTTCCTTTACACGGGATAATTCGGAGTCGACTTCACTGCTGACATCTTTACCCATGACATATATGGGTTCATTAGTGTGTGCGCGCAAGGCGGCATGTTGTACGGCACGGCCTTCAGTATGATTGATGGCTTCCCCTGCAAACATTTTGTCACGATAGGTTTCTACATTGGATTGTCTTGCCAATTCAATCAGTAGATCGAAGGTTTGCTGATTAATACGATTTTTGGAAAAGTCGAATAGTAATTTATTCAGTGTTATTGAAAACTTGTCAAAACGAGTAGGGTCATCCGCGAACATTTCGCGCATGTGGGTATGCTTTATACTGTCGTAATGCGTTCCCAGTTCAGCCCAGGCGGGCAATTGCTTCAAAGACATTCATGAATCCTCGGTCAAATCAGGGATGTTTACTATCCTGAAAGTAATCAATTTGATGGTTGAGCTGCATGATCATTATCAGTAGTATGATGCACTATAATGAAGCATGATAGTGGCATCTTTTTACATATTGCACTGTAACAAGTCAGTATGACCAATAATAATCGCTCAACGAATAGCACATATCAGGTTTTTAGTAGGATATAACCAATGATTCATTAATGTGCATAATAATTGCAAAGCAAGTTATATGCCCTACAGAAAACTATATTGATATGATGGATTTGAATTGTTCAGATAAAACTCGCCAGGCATGTGAAAGCCTGATGCAGCAAAGTCATTTGCCGCCAGATTTTGTTGCTGTTATTGCTGATATCTATTTGCCCTTATCCAGAATCTTGATCGACCAGGTGGGTAATAAAACTTTATTGGTGAGTATTAATGGTGCCCAGGGTACTGGAAAGTCGACCTTGACGCATTTTTTAAAGCTGATTATCGAATCTGAGTTGAATGCCAGAGTGGCGACTCTATCGCTGGATGATTTTTATCATACTCGCCGTCAACGTCAGTTATTGGCGGAACAGGTGCACCCATTATTAATAACGCGAGGGGTACCCGGTACACATGATGCTGATTTGATTGAAACGGTGCTCGAAAAATTCATGAGTGGCAAGCCTTGCGTCGTACCGCGATTTAATAAAGCCACTGATGATCGTTACGATGAAAGTGAATGGTCGAGCTGTGATCGAGCGGTTGATGTGGTACTTTTTGAAGGTTGGTGTAATAGTAGTCCCGTACAAAATGAACGGCAATTAGAGCAGACTATTAATGAGCTGGAAGCGAATGAAGATAAGCAGGGTGTGTGGCGATACTATGCGAATGATCAGTTGAAATCATACCACCAACGTTTTTATCAATATGCAGACCTGTGTCTGTTGTTAAAAGCACCTGATTTTGAGCATGTTTACCAGTGGCGCCACTTGCAGGAACAAAAGCTTAAAGCCGGTACCCCCGAACACCTACAGCATCGTGTGCTGGATGATGCGGCACTAAGGCGTTTTTTACTGCACTATGAACGTATTAGTCGACACACGCTCGAGCATTTGCCTGAAACGGCGGATGTGGTGTTACCCATTGCATCGGATCATTCTATTGATAGCATTCAGGTGAAAACATGAATGACGCTGCTAGCCAATGGTTGGTCATAAGTGATCTGGATGCAACCTTGTTGAATCATTTTGATTACTCTAGTGAGCCGGCATTACCCATTATTGAGTTATTGAAAGAAAAGCAAATACCGGTCATTTTTAACACCAGCAAGACGTACTCTGAAACACTCAGTATTCGCCAAACATTGAATATAGTTGACCCTTTTATAGTAGAAAATGGTTCCGCTATATTTTTACCTAAAGCGCTATTTTTTCAAGCGCCTCCAGCAGCAGTTTCGCGCGATGATTACTGGCAAATTACCCTGGGGCAATCCATTCAGAATATTCGAGCTGCTTTAAATAATATTAATACACCCTCCAGTCATTATACTCGCTTGTCAGGTTGCACGATCGAAGAGGCTGTTAATTTGACTGGGTTAAGCTCTGAGCAAGCCAGCCAAGCTGTCAGCAGGGAATTCAGTGAGCCTTTAATCTGGCACAAAGACAAGGCAGCATTAGCAGTATTTAAAGAGCAGTTGTGTGCTCATCACCTGACAACATTAAAGGGTGGACGTTTTCTGCATGTATTGGGTGAGTGTGACAAAGGCCTGGCGGCTACCTTATTAAAACAATACTACGCCATGCCTGTGAAAACCATCGTGTTGGGTGATAGCCCGAATGATGCAGAAATGTTATCAATGGCTGATATTTCTATTATCGTTAATTCGCCTTCGAGTGCACAATTAAGTGTACTTGTTCAGGCAGATATTCAAACCTCTGCTGCAGCACCTGACGGGTGGGCAGAAGGGATAACAAAAGCCCTGCAAAAAGCCGCGGCTATTTAGGAAACTAATATGAGTGATTTTTTTCAGAACGGACACATAACAACCTTGCATCATTTATCGACTCGCACATTGGAGCAGATGGAAGAAGAGTTGATGTACTTTTCTCATATGCGACCTATGGGCTTGATACTGCCTTCGTTATATTCAGAATTAGAGCGGCCTGCGTTAACCACGATTGTAGATGAGTTGGAGAAAGTAAAATACCTGAACCAGATTGTTATCGGTATCGATCAGGCAGATAAAGAGCAGTTCAATCATGCCACTCAATTTTTTTCACGATTGCCTCAGAAGCATGATTTGTTGTGGAATGATGGCCCTAACTTATTGGCAGTCGACAAGCGATTAAGAAAAGAAGGGCTGGCACCTAGCGAGCAAGGTAAAGGAAGGAATGTCTGGTATTGTATGGGCTATATGCTGGCGAAAAACAACACGCAAGCGATTGCCTTGCACGATTGCGATATTATTACTTACAAGCGCGATATGTTAGCGCGTTTGCTTTATCCCGTTGCTAACCCGCAATTCAATTACCGGTTTTGTAAAGGCTACTACTCACGCATTATGGAAGACTCAATGAACGGGCGGGTATCCCGCTTATTAGTCACGCCATTGATAAGGGCTTTAAATTATCAACATGGTCCACACCGTTATCTTAATTTTCTTGATAGTTTTCGTTATCCATTGGCTGGGGAATTCTCGATGAGGTATGACGTGCTGGAAGGACTACGTATGCCGACAGACTGGGGGCTGGAAGTGGGTATTTTGATGGAGATGCGTAAAAATTACGCTACCAAACATATTTGCCAGGTGGATATTGCCGATAAATATGATCATAAGCACCAGGATTTCTCGCGGCAGGATAAAAAGAAAGGTTTATCAAAAATGTCGATAGAGATCGCAAAAGCGATATTTAAAAAATTGGCAACGGATGGAATCAGTTTCTCTCAGGAAAGTTTGCGGACTACCAAAGCGACCTACTACCGTATTGCTCTGGATTTGGTGGACAGTTACCGGAACGATGCCATTTTTAATGGTTTGAACTACGAAACCCATGAAGAAGAAATGATGGTAGAAATGTTTGCAGAAAATATTAAACATGCAGGTCACTTGTTTCTGGAGGATTCTGATGAAGCGCCGTTTATACCCAGTTGGCACCGTGTATCCAGTGCATTACCCGATATCTATGCCGATTTACTCGATGCAGTCGAGGCCGACAGGAAGGAGTGTACATGAATGAATAAGGAGGATAATCATTCCCTGCTTGAGGTTGTCAGAAAGCGTATACAGGATCATTTGTTGAAACTGTATCCCCACGAAAATATTGAAAGCATTGCGCTGGATATCATTAACATTATGGGGTTTGAGCAAACCGTAGCGAACGTGGTTCCACACAGTAATTTATGGGACGAAACTGATATCATAACTATAACCTATGGCGATAGTATAAAAAAAACAGATGAATTGCCTCTGGTTAGTTTGCATCAGTTTCTGAATGAGTATTTAAAAGATGTTGCCAGCATAGTACATATATTACCTTTCTATCCTTTTAGCAGCGATGACGGTTTCGCAGTCATCAATTTTTCCGAAGTTAACCAGTCGCTGGGTGATTGGGTTGATATCAGCCAGTTGTCAAAAGATTTTTCTATCATGGCTGATCTGGTTATTAATCATTGTTCCAGTCGTAGTCTGTGGTTCGAGAATTATAAACAGGGTAAGCAACCTGGGAACGGGTATTTTATCGAATGTGACCCTGAGGAAGATTTGAGCGAAGTGGTCAGGCCACGCACTTCTCCTTTGTTGCGTAAAACCGAAACGCTGGATGGAACGAAACATGTGTGGTGCACATTCAGTCATGATCAGGTGGATTTTAATTTTAGAAATCCTGATGTATTACTGGAATTTATCAGAATTATTAAGTTGTATATGGATTACGGATTAACAGTATTCAGGCTGGATGCGGTTGCTTTTTTGTGGAAGCAAATGGGGACTCCCTGTATAAATCTAATAGAAACCCATGAGGTGATACGTCTGTTACGATTGCTAATGGAGCACTACAATCCTGAATCAATCTTGATCACTGAAACCAACATACCCAATCGAGAAAACCTGTCCTATTTTGGTAATGCGAATGAAGCGCATCTGATTTATAACTTTTCTCTGCCTCCATTAATTTTATATACCTTGTTGACGGGTCATTCTCATTTATTGAAGCAATGGATGATGAGCATGCCTCCTGCACAAAATGGTACCACTTACTTTAATTTCATCGCGTCCCATGATGGTATAGGGCTACGACCTGTAGAAGGTATATTGTCTGATGAAGAAGTAAACGATCTTGCCAAACTTATGCAGGAATTTGGTGGAGATGTGTCCTGGCGCTCACTGTCAGACGGTGGTCTTAAACCGTATGAGCTAAATATCAGCCTTATCGATGCCTTCAAGGGCACTTTTGCGGGTGTAGATGAGTTCCAGCTTGATCGTTTTGTTTGTGCTCACGGGATAATGATGGCGTTGGAAGGCATTCCTGCTTTTTATATTCATAGTTTGCTGGCTACTGAGAATGATCTTCAAAAAATGGATATGACATCAAACAAGCGATCAATCAATCGTCATAACTGGAATTACGATGAGCTGTGTCAGTTTTTACAAGCCGATGACAATATTCATTCACAGGCGTTTGCTGCCTTGACCGAGCTGATAAAGCTACGTAAACAACAAAAAGCATTTCATCCGAACGCTACTCAGTATACGTTACATTTCGAAGATACCCTGTTTGCTTTTTGGCGACAAAGTCAGGATCGTTCTCAGAGTATTTTCTGTATCTATAACATCAGTAATCAGCCTCAGGAAGTGGCTCTGAAAGACCTGAATTTAATCGAGTTGGATAACTGGCGTGATTTGATTAGTGGGCATTATTATGAAGATTCTCGTGAAAGTTTTATACTAAAACCTTATCAATTCGTTTGGATTAGTAACAAGAAATAGCTTTAATAACTGAATTACCGAGGCTAAAACCAAAGTGGAACTACGGAGTACACGGAGGTAATGATGGTTGAGGTAGAGGGTATACAAAAAGTTGGTTTTGATGTTATCAGTGACTCCCCGTGTTCTCAGTGATTAAAACCAAGGAAGAACCACGGAGGGCATGGAGATGAATGATTTCTATTTCAGGATAATGAGATTCTGAAATTACAAGCTTGAGGTTTTTTACCATCCAGGGTTCTGGCTTCCTGGTGCTTTTTTTCAGTTTTTGTTTCAGCTTGTTTTTTTGTAGTGGTGTCAGTACTCATTGCCGGCAGGCTGAACAGGCTCAATATGGCTAGTATTGCAATATGACGTGAGAATGTTTTCATGTGGCATCTCCAAATGAATTGCTGATATTAAATATATCGGCAGGGAGAAGCCAAGTTGTAATGTTTTTGCTATGGCAGTGACTACTTGCAGCTTAAGTGATTGAAAGAATAGGATTTAATGATTGTTATTCTTTGTCATGCCCGGAGTCTTTTCCGGGCAAGCGGATATCAGTAACAGTTGGTAATCACGATCAATATATTCTTTATGGTAGTGCTGTAGCCTTTTATTGCACACTACCAAAGGAGTCACTACTACTGTCGGCGGGTGCATGTAATCCTGCCAGGCGGCAGCCTTGTGCAACGGGTCCTTTTGGCATGGCTACATAGAGGTATTTGAGTCCGCCTTCATCATGGAATTTTTCTTCCAGCGCATCATGCAGTTCGCGAATATGCACCTTTTCATGCTTTGCATAATATTCCTGTAAACCAATAATGGTTTGCCAGTGAACTTCCTCAAGGGTTAGTCCTTCTTTCTGGGCCTGAGCCAATGCGTCGGCACTTGTCCAGCCTTCTGGCGCATGAGGGAATAGAGCTTCTTTCTTTTTTGCATTTTCAGGATTTAAATGTTGGATAATGGACTCTGACATGTCTGGGTCTCCGGTAATTTACAGTAAGTCTTTTAAGCCTGTTTACGGCCCTTCTTACCTTTACTATAGACGCAGATTTCAACTCTGCCAGCCTGGTTTTGTATATAAGTGTCCCATGAGAGACGAGAGTCATAATTGGAGAAAGGTAGGTTAAAAAACCGCCAGTCAGTTCGATGTATGTGTTTGTTTTTACATGGAGAACCTCAATTCATCCCTGAATTAATTAGTGGTCCCCCAAATTATATTAATGCGTAACATTGATGCGATTATTGTAACCAGCCAGATCCAGGTCAGTGTCAGATACCAGTAAGCTGTTACCGGCAGCATCAAATATTTCCACATTGATGACAAGCCATTCTCCGGTTTCCAATTGTTGGCTCAGTGTGGCGGTATCCAGTTGCACTATCGTGTCCAGAATCCCTTTTACTGACAATTGTCCATTGGCTTCGAGGTATTGTCCCGAGGGGCCAATCAGGTCAATGCGTATTTTATCGATACCGGAGAGATTATCAGCCGAGCCGACAGCAAAGCTGAAGTGAGCATCGCCGGCCAGAGGATTCAGTTCAGGAGTAAGAATACTAAACGCGGTTAATAATGGAGCTGTGGCATCTGTATTCGGGTTGGTCACGTTCAGGTTAATATCGTAATCCAGTTCCAGCAGTCGATCTGCGAGCTGGATGCTGTTGCCAGCCTTGTCGACTACGATCAGGCTATAAACCATCCAGATGCCAGCTTCGGTGTATTCATTCAGTAATGGTGTATCTAAGGTCAGGACAACATTGTTGTTGGCTTCAGCCAGTGTACCGGCGGCACTAAGTACGGTGCCAGAAGGGCTGATTATATCGATACGGGCAGAGCTGACGCCGGAGCCTTCATCACTGAGGCTGACATCAAAAGACATTTTTTCTGTGCCTGAGCCGGGGTAAACTTCCAGGCTATTAATGACAAAGTTATCCAATTGCGGTGGTGTTGTGTCGTCATTGTTATTATTTATCGTCAGAGCGGTTATATAACCTGCATCTTCCAATGCTTGCTGGTCTAGTGTGCGTCGGTTCCCGGCTTCATCAAACAGGGTAATGCTGGCTACATGCCAGGTGCCTGATTCAGTGAAGGTGCCAAAAGGTGCTGTTTCCAGCTGTACACCATGAATCAGTGGGTAATGGTCGAAAGAAGCGGTGGTTGTTATAAAGATACCTGCCGGGCTAAGTAAGCTGAGTCTGACACGTTTAATACCAGATGCATTATCCACCATGCTTAGCGCAAAGCGAGCTGTCTCATTGCCATTCTCGATGTTGATACTGGGAGTCAGGAGTTTATAGCCAAGCAACCAGGGTTTAATGCCATCAGAATCGGGATTGAAACAATCCGGTAAACCACGTGTTAGTGAACGCGTGGGAACGGACTCACTATTATTATTCAGGCTACCGAGCCAGAATTCACTGATGTCATTGAATTCGTCCTGGTCATCATCATCACGAAATGAAATACCCAGATCAGTCGCACTCATGCCGGCCGGCGTATCATTGGAATCGTCAGGATTCGTGTTAAAGGCCTGTTCGAGGATATTGGCATAGCCATCATGGTCGCGGTCGGCATTGGCCAGTAGCAGACTACCTGAACACAACTCATCGGTCTTGATAATGTTGATGTTGACGTTAGCTGGTTCAGAAATATAGCTTTCGTCCAGTGCGCTAAAGCTAAATCGGTCTGCGCCAGTTTTCCCAACATCAGGGGAGTACGTATAGCGACCATTTTGCGTATTAATGTTGGTGTTGCCAGATGTTGAGTCAGTGACTTTCTGGTAGCTTAAGATACTACTGTCATTATCACTGGCCAATAATTGACCGACATAATCAACGCCTTCGAATACGGTGATGCTGGCACCCTGAGCCACAGGCGCGTGACTGCTTCCGCCTCTGACTGCCTCAAGCGAATTACTGAATCCTTCAGCTGCAATATCATTGATAAAAAATGCACTATTTAATTCATTGTTTTTGACCAGGCGGATATTACGGAATCGCCAGGTTCCCAGCGCCATTACACTGGCACCCGATTCAAAGCTACGGCTGGTAATTAACGAACCGGATAGTTCACTGAATCCTGAGTTAAGGAAACTTCTCACTTCACCATTCGGACCCACAAGCTCAATGCGCATTTCCCTGAAAGTGGAAATATCTTGTGACATTTCTAATTCCCAGCTGATCGCTGATGTCTTGCCATCTGAATAACTATTGACTACCGGCGTTAATACTCGGAATGATTTAAGGCTGATTGTACTGGTGATAGTGACCGATACCGTTGCAGGTGCGGAAGTCGCCTGTCCATCACTCACTGTATAGGTGAAGCTGTCTGAGCCGGTTACGCCTGATTTAGGCGTGTAGCGGAAGATGCCATTCGATGAGTCACTAATAATGGCACTACCCAGGTTACCATTGCTAACTATTTTGTAGGTTAACGCACTGTCGTCAACGTCGGTTCCTTTGAGTGTGCCATCGAAAGCTACGTCTTCAAAGGTGACAATATTTATGTTTTCTGCAACGGGTTTATCATTCACCGACTCCACGGTGATATTGATGATGACACGACTTGATTCACTGTATCCGTCATCAACAAAGAAGCTGAACTGATCACTGCCGAAGTAATTTTCATGAGGCGTATAACTAAATGCGCCAGTCGCAGGATTAATCAGCCTGACATTGCCATGTTGAGTCGATGAGCTTATTACATAAGTCAGCTTGTCACCATCAGCGTCAATTCCATTCAGGTTAGAGTTAATGGTGTTGTCTTCGAGAACGGTCAAGTTACCGGCATAAGCAACCGGTGATGTATTACGTCCACCGCCGCCACTGCCACGTACCAGAATTTCTGTAGGATATCCTGCCTGGGTTAGTTGTGATGTTGAGTAGCTGGCACGATTACCCGCGACATCATCAATAAGAATGCGATTGACACGATAAATGCCCGTTTCAGATGTACGACTGAACAGACGTTGATAGGCAGAGCGCCAGTTCAGACTACGGCTGAGATTGTTCAGGCTGCTGCTGATCATCTGACCAGAAGGTGATTTGAGCTCAAACAATACTGAACGAACACCTGAACCGCTATCACTGACTTCGAATGGGTAGTTGCCGGTCAGGTTGAAGGTCCACAAGTCTATAACAGGTGTAGTGACATCCAGATTAATCAATTGTGGTTTACTGGTGTCTGCACTATTGCCTGTGCAATTCAATTGTATAGAGAACCCATGCCCAATAATTTGTTCTCCGGTCAAGTACAGTCTGTTACCGGCTGCGTCAAGGATCTCTATCTCGGCGATGGTCCAGGTACCTATTTCTGCAAAGGCGCCAATTGATTTTACTTCGATGACTTTGTTGACCGATGTCAGGCCGTTTTCAAATTTGGCATTACCCCAATGGAATTCACCCGACGGGCTTCGTAATGCGATCTTGATTTGTTTTACGCCGGATAAATTATCAGCTGCGCCCACATCTATTTTAACGCGCGTATCGTTACTGCCGATGAACTCCGGTGTCAGGATTTTCAATGATTCCAGGGTAGGTGCTATCAAGTCACTATTAGCATTGACGACTGTGATTGAAGCAGGATAATTCAATGCTCTTAATAAAGCATTGTCCAGTAATGTCACATTTTTTACAGTATCCTGTATTTTCAGCTCCTCAATTGTCCATTCGCCAGCCTCTGCGTATTCACTGAATAACTCTGTAGTCAGTATTCCTGCAAACACGCGTGGGTTGCTGTCCAGCATTAATTGACCGCTGACTTCAACGCCTGAAGGACTGCGCAAGCGTACATTGATTTCATGTGTGCCTGTGGCGTTGTCGATCACCGTGATTGCGAATTTAGCAGGTAAGCTACCATTGCTCAGGTCTAGAGTGGGTGTTAGTGCCTGGAATGCCAGCAATGAAGGGGCCAGGTTATCTGCCCCCAGTCGCAAGCAGGACGGTAAGGCATTCTGGTCTGAAAATTCGGGTTTGTCGCTTATATTGAGTGGATCAGTTCCAAGCCAGACTTCTGCAAAATCAGCATAGCCATCAGAATCATTGTCATGAGCGAAGTTATAAGTGGATCCCTGAGTGATAAGCGCTTGTGGCGTTAACGTCGCATCATCATGTGGGATCTGATAGGCGCGCTCAACAAAGTCTGCATAACCGTCCTGATCAGTATCCATGGATATATTCAGTGGTCCATTACAAAGTGCTTCTACATTGGCAATATCAATGTTGACTGTTGCTATATTGGAAACCTTGTTGCCATCATCAACCTTAAAGCTGAAGGAGTCTTTGCCGCCGGAGTTTTTGTCAGCAACGTAACGGAAACGCCCGTCTTCATTGTTTTCAAGTACGACAACGCCGTGTTCAGGTTTCTTGACGATGGCGAAAGTGTAGTGGTCACTGTCGCTATCAATGGCGGATAGCGTAGAGCGATAGGCAACAGTTTCGTGTACTTTGATGCTCATATTTTTCGCAACAGGAGCCAGGTTGGCTTTATTGACGACGACCGTCAATATGCCTGTATTTGAGTTGGCGCTCTGATCACGGGCGATGAAACTGACTGTATCTATACCGGTTTTGTCTCCGCTCGGGGTATAGGTAAATAATCCACTGTTATTACTGGCAAATGTCAGTGTGCCAAATTTACCATTGCTGGTTACTCGGAAGCTGAGTGAATCATTATCGACATCACTGGCTTTAGCCTGGCCACTGATGGATTCATCTGCATAGGTTTCAAATGAGGCAGGGTAGACAACAGGCGCATCATTGACCGCCTTGATGGTGATTCTCACAGTAGCATTTAATGAAACTTTTTCGCCATCAGAGACGCGGAATTGAAAGCTGTCCGAACCTGAAGTATTAGTTGCGGGAGTGTACTTGAACGTTCCCTTGCTGGAATCGAGTAATGATAGTGTTCCCTTTGTCGTGGTTTTGGCAATACTATAGTGGATAGTATCTCCGTCTTCATCACTGGCGCTCAGTGAGGCATTGAGTATTTGATCTTCATTGATGCTGTGAGCAGTACTAACTGCAATGGGTGCATGATTAAAACGTTTTTCAATAACAACGGGTACGGTGGCGACGTTCGAATTCACTTGGCCATCATTGACCAGGAAGGTAAAGCTGTCCTGACCGAGAATGCCGGTTTTAGGAGTATAGGTAAATGCACCACTGAGTTTATCAATACTAACGGTGCCCAGTTTGGGACGAGTGGTGAGGATATAGGTCAGCGTATCTTCGTCGGGATCGCGCGCGCCCAGTTTTCCATCAATGGCAATATCCATGGTGGTGGTAAGTACGCCACTGAAATAAGCTACGGGCAGGTCATTGATGGCCGTTATTTCTATGGCGACCGTTGCTTCTTTTGAATACTCATAGCCATCGTATGCGCGGTATTTGAATGTGTCAGTACCGGTGGCGTTCTCATTGGGCATGTAGGTAAATAAACCAGATGTGTTGTGCGTTATCGTCGCGGAACCTTTTACGGGTGCCTGGCTGATTTCGTAGCGGAGTGCGTGGCCATCAATGTCAGTGGCAGTGAGCTTGCCATCTTTGTACGCAACTTCCTCATCTGTTTGTAATTCAATATCAGTGACCACAGGCAGATTATTTTTCCAACCAATGGTCAGAATAACGGTGGCGGTATTGGAATAATCATAGTTATCAGCCGTGCGAAATTGAAAACGATCTGTGTAGCCCCCGCTGACAGGTGCATCACTCCAGCTGCCAGCATTTTTATCAACTTTGATTTCAACACAAGCGGTGCTGGTGTTGTTGCTTTGACCGACATTACCAACAACACACAACTTGTGTGTACCTGCTTCAGTCGCTATCCAGGTGGCGAGGCGAATGTCATCATGATCAGCGATAATGTCATCACCCCATTCATAGCCGGAAAACTTTGAGGCATTGATGCTGTTAGATGCGGTAAGCGTGACTATATCACCGGGCGCTACAACGTATTTATCGGCGCAAAGTTTGATGACAGGTACATCCTTTCCACCTTTGTCATTATCGCTGGGTCGTGCATAAGGCTTGTATCGGCAACCCTTGGCATCACCAGGGATATAGACAAATGCACCTGTGTCCGGATCAATAGTTAAACCACCGTATAAAGGTGCAGTGACCATGGAGTAACGTAACGTATCATTGTCCCCATCCAGTGAACGTAATTGACCTTCTACTATTTCCTGGATGTCTGCATTAATAACATCATCACTGGCAACCGGCACCCGGTTGCGTACGTCGATGATAAGGCTATCGTTACTGGATGCAATGCTGTTAGAGACTGATAAAGTGGCCTGGTATTGGCCCATGCTGGACGTGGTGAAGCGTGCAATACCACTACGCACGTTTTCTACATTGCCTTTATCTACCTGCCAATCGAATGCCAGGGATTTGTTGTCGGGATCAAAACTGCGATTTCCATCCAGTAAAATGGATTCGTTGCGGTAGGTGACGCGATCTGAACCGGCTATAGCGACTGGAGCGCCAGCCAGGGTCACACGGATAGTCAGCTCTGTACTGTCTTCATGGCTTCCTTTGAAGGCGGTGAGTCGGATGGTATACAGGCCGGTAACATCGGCACTGAAAACAGTTGTAGACGCGTTGGCGTCTTCAAGTAACACTATGGCATCTTCAGGTTTATTGATGACTTCCCATAACAAGTTGTCAACGTTTGAGCCATCAGTTGTCACACTAACAGAGGTGAGAGTTGCCGAGTCATCTTCTGGCGCTTCTCCTAAAACAATCGTGTCTCTGTTGGTCTCGGCAATCGCTACAGGCAATACATCAAATACTTCAATATCAACTGTATCAGTCAGAGTGTCATTGACTGTCAGGGTGATCGTGTAAATGCCGGGCGTTTGTGGCGCAGTCCAATGTGATTTTTCCTGGTTTGGTGTTGCAAAATAACCGTTACCAGACCAACCATAACTGTTAGCGCCAACACTGTATTCACCAGATAAAATAACATCGCCACCAATCGGCACGCGCTTGCGATTGACACGCGCGAGTGCGTAGGCATCCTCTTGTATTAATAATCGTATACAGTCAGTTGAGCTATCGTTACTGCTGCGTATCTCACCACTGACACAGACCAGGAACGAACCTGTTTCGGAAGCTTGGTAGCGGGCAGTTGAATGTTCGCTATTAACGCCTTGCCAGGTATAGGCAAAAAATGCTTCAGGATGAACGCTGTTAGCAGTGGTTAAATTAGCTGATTCGCTTTTGTGAATCAGGTAGCGATCTGATTCCAGTATGATGATTGGACTTTGACTGGTTTGATCCTGCATACGGTTGACGTGAGCATAAACACGACTACTGACTTCGCTTAGCAGTTCAGGGTTGGTGACTGCTTGTAATATATTTTTGCGAATATTATTGCTTAACTCGGTGTCTTCGGGGTCTTCAACCGCCAATGTCGCAACTTCGAGTAGGGTTTGCTGTTGCTGTTCGGTGAGCTTTTCCTGGTTGGTGGATATGAGTTGGCGCGCTTGCTGTTGGGCTTCATCATCGCTACTCTCCTGTTTGGCATTGTCTTGCTTGTTATTACCCAATGCGGTATTCAGTTTATCCGGGTTAAAATCTTTTAATGCATTTGAAATCGCATTGGAAACAGTACCCTTTTTAGCGTTGTGTATTTGTTTGCTTTTTTCTATGGCCTGAACCAGTGTTTCAGACAATGTATTTATATCCACGCCTTTATTATTTTTGTTGGATTGAATGGACTCAACTCGTCGTTTGGATTCTAGTAATACATAGGTATCTGTTTCGATACCGGATGTACTGCCCGGAGCCAAAAATTCGTATTCATTGCTGATCAGGATCAGTTTCTCAGGTGCATTTTTGTTTTTGTCTATACGGAAGCTATAGTTGCCTTCCTCATCAACACGGACTCCCTGGCAAACCTCTGCGGCATTAGAACCACCATCGGGATGCGGGCATTGATCGGCTGCATTTTTTGGTGGAATGAGGTTAGCATCACTATCGTAGGCATAAATAAACTTCTGCATTTCAGCCGATGCCTGTAAGGAGCAAAGTAACAATATGCTCCACAGTAGGTATCGAAATCCGATGCCGAAATTCATGCTTACGCTTTACCCTTTATTACCGTGTCTTCGGCAGGCGTTACTTCTGTGCTACCGCCGCCACCACCACAAGCGCCCATAAGCAGAGATAAAAGTATTAAAAAAGTAGTGATGAGTTTATTGCTGGCCATTTTTCTCATGCTCTGGTTCTCGTTTTAAGAGGCACCAGAGATGACGGAGCAACACTTGTAGAAGGCAAATGTGCTGTATTCTGGTAGCCCCGCTGCCCTATGATTTTCATCACGTAGACCGGTAACTTTGCGTCCAGGGCTTTTCAGCCCAGGTTGCCTTTATCAGAAAATGCTGCTGTTAAAGCGGCTTTCAGTACCTGTAACGGCCGATGTTAAGAAATATTTAACAAACTATTTTTGTAAATAAGACCTGGTTCACACTTTTCCCCCTGAAATAATCTGAATAAGTTCTAAAATGGGTTTAGTTAGGTAATTTCGCACCAGTAGATAGGTGACTAGTCACTGTCATGCTAGGGATGTAGGTGCACAATATAATTATATTAATATTGAGACAGGGAAAAGAAGATGAGACATGAAATCAAAGCAAGAGTAATCATCAAATCTTCAGGTGTGGATAACCGAGCAAATTCCCGTTTAAATGAAAAAAAACTGGGTGAATATTTACCTGATTTAAAAGCGGTTATGGATGCTGCGCGCTATTTTCGAGATGCCGGTTTCAAAGTTAGCCCGAGTAAGAATAGTGTCGATATAAAAGGTTCGGTGACTTTGTTTGAGAACGTATTTGGCGTTAATTTGCTCGAGCATCCCGAAAAAGCCAGTCTGAGTAATATGCGAGTACCGCATTTATTGAGAAATATTTTGAGTAAACTGATTTTTCCAGGCGTCTGGATTAATAGTTACAAAGACGACGGTTTACAGTAACAGATTTCAATTATTTTAAGTTTTAACATGACAAGGCTGTCATTGAGCCAACACAGGAAGTGTTGGTAAAGGGAATAATTTCAGGGAATGAATTATTGTTCAGTAAGACCTTCAAAGGGCACCGAAATGGATTCAGTGCCCTTTTTTTATTTGTCAGTCCCCCTGGTTCGTCTGAGTGAATATGTCACAGAGTGAATGTGAATAGCGTACCGAAAAATTATCCTAACTACCTAATAATAACCTTAAGGAAATGAAATCAGGTTGATTCTTAAAAGCTGATAAAGCTTGAGATATATCAATGAAGGGTAACTGTAAAGGGGAAAGACAATGATGGCACGAGCGAACTTGATGGATTTCAGGAGCCAGGAGAAACATTCAGTTGAAGATGTTCTTCGTGACGTTTGGAATGGATTTATCTCCAGTGTTTCAGGTGTCAGTAAAGACGAAATTGTGAGTTGGGCTGACAGAAATGAGACATTAAATAAAAATTTGATTATGTTGCATTCGTTATTGATGTCTACACCTGAATATAGAGCATTGGTGAATAGCTCATACCGACGTTTGTCGCGGACAAAATACTGGGGATGGAAATCATTCTATGAAGATGCCTTAGGGAAGGCAGGATTATTTTCCATTTATCGTACAGCTCAGGTGCCATTACATGATCATCCAGGATCGCGAGGTGCCTTAATGGTTGTTGAAGGTGAAGTGGAAGTGGAACGTTTTACACTTAAGGAGGAATTTCGTCAGACCAATGAATCAGGCATCGTTGAATTACAGCGTTATGATCGACAAACGCTGAAACCTTTTGATATTACCTGGTTCGGTCCCGATGAAGGTAATTTACATAGAATGCAATCCAAGTCAGAACAGTGTGTTTTATTAAAGGTGCATTGTTCACCAACTGTAGGTGATCGTTCCTGGTATTTCCCTATTTTCAGTGTTGACCCGGATCATGATGTTATCAAAGCACGTCGAATTATGAGTCGCTACTTATAAGTGAACTTATGATTCTGGAGGGTAAGAAAATGAAAAAACTTACATTAATCACTTCGTTATTACTTAAAGGCTGCTTGTTTGGAGATATTGCAATGGGAGCCGACGTATCCAGTAAAGATCAAATGATACTTGCTGGTTTGAACAAAGCCAATTTGCCTATGGTTAAACAATCCCTGTTGGAATACGCCAAAACCGGCCATGCTAATGCACAATTGGCCGTAGCAAAACTTTACGAGAGTGAAAATAACTATGAGCCTAGTTTAGTTGTGGAGTGGTATAAAAAGTCTGCGATCAATGGTAACGCAGAGGCCCAGTTCCAGTTGGGATTATTATATATAGATGGAGAAATGATGATAGAAAACAGAGAGGAAGGCATGTTCTGGGTAGAGCAAGCTGCTGAACAAGGACACGAGCGTGCAAAAACTGTTTTTGAAAGTCTGGAGATTGAAGAGTTTTCATTTGGCTGTTAGTAATGACTAAAGCGTAAAAAACTAAAAATGAACTGTATCAGGTTGCTGTCTGAGCTGAGTTGTTTTTGATCACCAGTTGTTTGCCGGGTGTGGTATCAAGCATTATATTACTGTTTCTCACTTTTCTATGTGTAAAATAGTACTTAGAAGCTGAATCTAAGCAGTACTATTGGTAGACAGTAAGCTTTTTTTCAATACAAGATAACCGATAATTCCTGAAGCCAGTGAGCCGAGTATAATGCCAAGTCGCTCATCAAATAGAAGGTTTGCGTTTGTGTCTTCAAATGCAAGTGAGCCGACGAATAAACTCATGGTGAAACCTATTCCACAAAGTGCAGCAGTGCCGTATAAAGACATCCATGACATGCCATTAGGTAGCCGGGTGAGCTTTAGTTTTATTGCCAGCCAGCAAAACCCAAAAACACCGACTTGCTTACCGACGATCAAGCCTAGTGCAATTCCCAATGGTACGCTGTGAAAGAGTTGTTCTGTTCCTACTCCTGTGAAATTAACACCTGCATTTGCAAAGGCGAATACTGGTAGTACAAAAAAGGCGACTAGTGAATGTAAATCGCCTTCCATGCGTTTTAATGGCGAGTAATCGGGATCGGTTTTTGACCTCATGGGGATGAACATTGCTAAAATAATTCCGACTAGCGTTGCGTGCACACCTGATTTCAGCATAGCGACCCACATAATAACGCCAACCATTATGTAAATACTTGTTGATGATGGATTTCGTCTATTCATCAGAAAAAGAATGGGTAAACAGCTAAGAACTATGATCAGTGAAATCATGGATATATTATCGGTATAAAAAATAGCGATGATAACAATGGCTCCAATATCATCAAAAATAGCTAATGAAGTTAGGAAAACTTTCAGGCTGGTAGGGATTCTTGATCCCAATAGGCTCAGTACACCTAATGCAAAAGCAATATCTGTAGCGGTAGGAATTGCCCAGCCTTTTAATGCAGTCTCATTATTGTAATTAAAAGCGATATAAATTAAAGCCGGGACCAACATGCCGCCGAACGCAGCAAACCCAGGTAGAATGATGTTTTTTCTATCAGATAATTCGCCTTCAATGAATTCTCGCTTTAACTCAAGACCAATCATGAAGAAAAATACAGCCATTAGTCCATCATTCACCCAAAGTAACAGAGGCTTTGCAATTTCCAGTGCTCCAACCTTTATTTCAATGGGTGTCGCAAATAACTGAGCGTAAAGATTTTGTAGTGGTGAGTTGGCTAATATAATGGCAAGAGCAGCGGCAAACATCAGCACAATGCCGCCGGCAGACTCAAGTCGTAAAAAGTTGGATAAGAATGTTTCTTGTGAATTTTTCATAACATAATCACTGCTGGCTATATAATACTACTTTACATGGAGCGACAAGATAAAGTCATTGGAATATCCAATATAAACCATTGTTATTTATAAATGAATCTCTAATTATGCAGTTCTTTATGCATTATTTACTCTATTGAATAATATATAGTTGCATAGAGAAAGATGCATATCAATTTTTTACCCATACAGTATTGGGCATATCAATTTAATTATTATGTATAATGTCAGGAGAATTTAGTGTAATAGGTACACTGGAAGTGGATGTTGGTGTAAGAGAATGATGAAAAGTAAAGGTTGTTTACGAAAAAATATCAAAAAAGCATTGTCGGCATTGGCGTATGAGCATAGCGGTGAAATGCTTTCACGAACCAGTAAAAATCAGGTGTTATCCGGGGCAGCAGTGAATAGATTAGCCAGGAAAAAAATACAAGCGGATTGAATGAGTTGGTTAATACCAAATAGATTGGTGTTGACCTTGATAGACGTAATAGCCAAAACTAGATTAAACATGCGATTGGATGTCTAGTGGGCTTTAATGATTAAATTAAAATCATGACCCGTCTGGATCAAAGAGAAGAGCATGGTCTCAAGGCTTAAAGTGTTGTCTGTTATGCAATATTATGAGGCGTTTTTTTTGAAGTTAGATTCAGCTATCCTTGATGATTAAGAAATAATTAAAGTTAATGTCGTTATTATGATGTTTCTTCAATAGCAAAACATTATGAAATTAATGGTAATAAAGAATGTGCCTGAAACAACTCTGTTTTTCACTCATGTTCTCCTCTCATTAATTGATAGACGATAGTCTATCGATTATCCAATTAATATTTATTTGTATATAACTATAGAATTTCTTAATATTTTTCTATGGTAGATGTAGGCAGCTATTGCTGGAAAATATTAAAGAAAATAGTGAATAACACATGGTAAAACTCAAGACCTATGTTTATATCGATTCATTGCAGCCACAGTTAGCGGAGTACATGGCTTCTGTGTCTCAGGGCTTTCCTCCAGTGCCGGGGGATGCTTGTTTGTGGGTTGAGGTTTCGCCCGGCATGGCTATTCACCGTGTTACTGATATTGCATTAAAGGCATCCCAGGTAAAGCTGACCCAGCAAATTGTTGAGCGTGCATATGGTTCGATGGTGGTTCACCATAGGGACCAGAGTGATGTCATCGAATCGGGTAGAATATTGTTATCAAGTATTGAAGCTGATGTAAATGACCGAGAAAAATGTAGTATTGAATGGCAAGACATAATCTATGGAATGACGTCAGATCATGCTGTTTTGATTAATCGCCAACATCGAGGTGGATCAATGATTCTGCCTGGCGAAAGCATGTTTATTCTCGAAGCTCAGCCAGCTGGCTATATTGTCTATGCTGCTAATGAAGCTGAGAAAGCAGCCAATATCACATTAGTTGATGTGCGCGCAGTAGGGGCCTATGGTCGCCTGACAATTGCCGGGAGCGAGGCGGATGTTGAGGAAGGGGCTGCCGCGGCGATCAGAGCATTAAAAAATCCTTCAAGGACTTGATTGATGCATCGACAGGAACTTATACATCTTTTAAATCAGCATCATACACGTTTTATGGACGAGTCGGGGTATGTGCAGCGTGCGATAGGGTATGTCGAAGAGCATGAAGATTGTTTTTATCGTGAGCTCTGGCCCATTCATGTTACTGGGTCAGCGTGGGTAATCAGCCCAGATCGTAACCGAATTTTAATGATGCATCATAAGAAGCATGATCAATGGTTCCAACCTGGTGGTCATGCAGATGGTGATGCGGATATTGTTCGTGTAGCGCTACGTGAAACATCAGAAGAAACGGGTATTGATGCATCACAAATAAAATTACTGGATTTAAATGTATTTGATGTGGATATGCATAGTATACCTGCGATGGGCAATGAGCCGAAGCATTATCATATTGATATAAGGTTCTTAGTCGAAATAGATGATAGCTTGCCGGTGCCAGGTAATGATGAGTCGCATCAGGTTTTGTGGGTAAGTTTACATGATGTTATTCGATATAATAACAACCGCTCAACTTATCGTATGCTAGAGAAAACACGTAAATTACGCAGAATGTTAGCTGCTTGAGAGTGCTGCGCCCATCATTTTCGATTACGAGCTGTGTCTGGAATACTCAGAAAAAACATCATCATAGTGACTCTGGCTACAGTATTCCACAAGATATTCGCGAATACGTGGATGCTTAGTAACAAGTATGCTCGCAGCAAATAATGCAGCATTGACTGCGTCATTGGCTCCGGGCTTAAATATTTTGATCTGATCGCCTTATAGATAGCTATATCGAATAAAAAACATATTTCAATTTGTTATATGAAGTTCCTTGTATTAATGTATGCCGGGACGAATGCATGAATAACCCCAATGATGCTTGCGCGAGTGCTGGCATGATGTAAGTTATTAATAGTTATTAAATTTTTACTCTTTTGAGTGATGAGTTTAGTCATTATCAGTGTTTTTGAATCAATTTTGCATGCATAGATAATAGCTTATGAGTTATCAGTAAAATATCAATTGGAACTATGTGTAGGTCTTATCCTATGATTTATTACAGTTAATGTAAGTAACGAATAATTTCAGCAACTAAAACGAGACAGGAGTAGATAATGTCAAAGAAAGCCTATGAAGCGGGTGTTAAGGAGTACCGCGAAAAATATTGGACACCAGATTATGCGCCACTTGATACCGATCTTTTGGCATGTTTCAAAGTAACTGGTCAGCCTGGAGTTCCACGTGAAGAAGTTGCTGCTGCTGTTGCTGCAGAAAGCTCAACTGGAACATGGAGTACGGTTTGGTCAGAGTTTTTAACCGATATGGAATATTATAAAGGTCGCGCTTATCGCATTGAAGATGTGCCTGGTGATTCTGAATCATTCTATACATTTATTGCATATCCACTTGACCTGTTTGAAGAAGGTTCAATTGTAAACGTATTGACTTCATTGGTTGGTAACGTATTTGGATTTAAAGCGCTTAAGCATCTGCGTTTAGAAGATATTCGTTTCCCAATGGCTTTCATTAAGACTTGTGGTGGCCCACCAGCAGGTATCCAGGTAGAGCGTGACCGTTTAAATAAGTATGGTCGTCCATTACTGGGTGCGACAATCAAGCCTAAACTGGGTCTGTCAGCTAAAAACTATGGTCGTGCAGTTTATGAATGTTTACGTGGTGGTCTGGATTTAACGAAAGATGACGAGAACGTAAACTCTCAACCGTTTATGCGCTGGCGTGATCGCTTCGAGTTTGTTGCTGAAGCTATCAGAAAAGCTGAAATGGAAACAGGTGAGCGTAAAGGTCATTACTTGAACTGTACTGCCGCGACTCCTGAAGATATGTATGAGCGTGCTGAATTCGCTAAAGAATTAAACATGCCTATCATCATGCATGATTTCTTAACAGGTGGTTTCACAGCAAATACGGGTCTTGCTAACTACTGTCGTAAAAATGGCATGTTGTTACATATCCATCGTGCAATGCATGCGGTTATAGATCGTCATCCTAAACACGGTATTCACTTCCGCGTATTAGCAAAATGTTTACGTCTGTCTGGTGGTGATCAACTTCATACTGGTACGGTTGTAGGTAAGCTTGAAGGTGATCGTAATTCAACACTTGGTTTTGTTGATCAATTACGTGAATCATTTGTACCTGAAGATCGTTCACGCGGTGTGTTCTTCGATCAGGATTGGGGTTCAATGCCTGGAGTATTCGCAGTAGCATCGGGCGGTATTCACGTATGGCATATGCCTGCATTGCTTAATATCTTTGGCGATGATTCAGTACTTCAGTTTGGTGGCGGTACTCAAGGTCACCCATGGGGTAATGCAGCAGGTGCAGCAGCAAACCGTGTTTCGCTTGAAGCTTGTGTTAAAGCGCGTAATGAAGGTCGTGAACTTGAGCGCGAAGCACGCGACATTCTAACAGAGGCAGCTCGCACTAGCCCTGAGTTGGCAATTGCAATGGAAACTTGGAAAGAGATCAAGTTTGAGTTTGAAACTGTTGACAAACTAGACGTATAAAATTGTTGATGAATTGGGCTTGGTTTAAGTATTGAGCCCAATTACCTGCAACAAGCTAACAAGATATTGAGGACGAGGATATAACTATGTCAAATTATACTGAGGGTGATTTTCAAACTGCCCAAACACTTGAAACTTTTGGCTTTTTACCAAAGTTGACACAAGAAGAGATTCACGCACAGATTGCTTACATAATTGGAAATGACTGGACGCCTGCGATTGAGCATGAGCATCCTGGTGCTTCAAGTAATCATTACTGGACTATGTGGAAGCTACCATTCTTTGGTGAGCGCGATCTTGGTCGAGTTGTAGCTGAGTTAGAAGCTTGTGGTCGAGCGTATCCTGATCACCATATTCGTTTACTTGGTTATGATAACTATACGCAAAGCCAGGGTGCGGCTTTTGTGGTCCGTGAAGGACGCGTTTAAGGCGTGATTTAATGCCTGTATTAACAGGTAAAAATGGCAACCACAAACATGATGCGATGGGGTTAACAATGGCACAAACAGCAGCAAGTAAAAGTGCACGCGAAGCTTCTTTGGAAAGACGCCGTGCTTTGACTACAAAGGGCAAAGCGGCACTAACCGGCGGAAGAGTAGCGAGCACTTCGCAAACCAAACCAATTACCACTACTGTGGTAAGTACACCGACACGAGCTTCGTCTACTATGACGGGGCGGTCAGCTTCACGTGCTCGTCGTGATGCAATGTCGAATAGTGGTAAAGCGGGACTTGCTGTTACAGATCGTATACGTTCTGCACCTGCCATGAAGGCCTCATCTGCAGCATCACAGACTGCTCAAGTAGCTGCGTCTGTAAAAGATGATAAGTCGTCTCAAGGTTGTGGTTGTGGATGTAATGGCGCTAAAGCGACATGTGGTGAAACACGTGAAGATTCTGTAGCTGTTACTAAGAAAATGATTATACCTAACAAGAAAAGACAAGCTACTGCTCGAAGTGCGTCGCGCATTGCCTCTTTAGCCAGACGCGAAGCAATGTCGACACGAGGAAAAGCCGGGATTAATGCTAATGGTACTACTGCGGCACAAAATGCAAGAGCAGCAAACCCTGGCTTGTCGAGTCGTGAATTAGCGCAAACGTTACGTGAGTCACGTAGCCGTTCGGGTAAATCGGGTAAGAAATCTGAGCCTTGTGGCCGTAAGAGATCCAAAAAATCTGACACTGGCGCCGCGAAAGATGCTCCATGGAAAGTGGGTGCAAGTGAAACGGCGCATGGGCAAACCTTGACAGGTACTATGGTTGGACGCAGTAAAAGTGTAACAGGTGATGAAGCAAGTACTTGTCGCGATGTTACCGGTACTGAATACATGGGTGCAGATTTGTTTCGTGAGTTTTGCCAGACTGATACCACACCATCGACAGCGCGTAAAGTTAACGTAACAACGACATCTCATGGTAATGCCGTTAGTGGTGACCGTGTAGGTCGTGGCAATAATGTCACGGGAAATGAAGCGGGTACATGTAAAAATGTTACAGGTGATGAGTACACTAGTGCTGAGCAGTCACAGGGTTACTGTGGAGAGTTCGCTAAAAAATCACCTCGCAAGATTTCTATGATTGAAACGTTGAAAGGTGAAGCGGTAACAGGTAGTAACGTTGGGCGTTCAGAAAAAATGACGGGTGATGAGTCTGGTATGAATCGCTCATTGACTGGAACGCAATATACAAAACCAGAAGAAATTGGTAATGCGCCATCAAAAGTTGGCACGAGCGTAACATTGCGTGGTGGCAGTGTGACGGGAACCATGGTGGGTCGACGTGAGCATATGACAGGTGATGAAGCAGGCAGTTGTAGAAATGTTACTGGTGATGATTATGTTGGACAAGAACAGTACAACGGTTTTTGTAGTGCAAATGCTGATGCACCAATCGATCAAAAAGTAGGTGCTTCTAAAACAGGTAAAGGTTTATTTGTAACCGGCACGATGACCGGCCGTACCAATAATGTGACGGGTAATGAACCAGGAAGCTGTAATGCTGTTACAGGTACACCTTACGGTGGTGCTGAGCAGTCCGAAAATTTTTGCCAGGCTGAAGACGTAGCGATGGCGAGTGCACGCAATAGACAATTAAGAAGCACACCAGCCATGCCATTAACGGGCATTCAACCCAGTGTTGGTGGTGTAATGACTGGTGCGGATAAAGGTGCATGTGAACAAGTATCTGGAACACCTTATGTTGGTGCTGATCAGTTTGCTGACGCATGCCCTGCAACACCGGCAACGACAGCAAGCCCTGATTTTCCACAAGCAATTGGTGGTGATTCAGTAGGGCAGCAATTCAGTATAAGTACGCCATCAGGGGGTGCCGCTGCTGCCACAGGGTCAACGGGTGTTACAGGAAAGCAAAATGCACAAAGCCATATAACAGGTCCATTCGGTATGGCAACTGGAAAAGTAACAGGTACTGAAGATGCACGTTTTGGAAAAGGAAATGTTAACGCGACTGAAATGAGACCTGAGCCTATTGCTCAAGTTGCTGGCAGAGATAAGATGCGTATATCAGGTGAAGGCCAGGATACGGGTTTAAATATTACCGGTGATGACTGGGGCCGAGGTAAGCATGTTACTGGCACTGAAGGTATGTCAGCAACAAAACGTAATCCTACTATACGGGCAAATAATTCAATGCAAGCCATGCAAGAGATGGCCGCAATCGCACAAAAACGTAATGAAGAAATAGCGGTACCTAATAGTAAGATTACGGGTGGTAGTGGTAATACTGATAAAGGATCACTCATTACTTATTCTGGAGGAGCTCGCGGTTAATCGAGGAGGAATCCACGATTTATCACGATACATAGCGCAATGTTGAGCATACGCAGCAAGCAACAAGCTTCTCGCAACCTAAGCCGGACACGGACCCCTCTAGGTCGTCCTGGTGATAGAGCTGTGAAGTCAGCACGTACGGTAGAGTCAGGTTACTCTGCGGGTATGTCTGTGAAAGCTGCGCATGGGCTAACAAATACCCCGGAAAATATGCGTTTGTATGCGTATGAAAGTAGTGTGAGGGAATCCTTTGACAATATTGTTCCAACGTTGAAGCAAATTTCAGCATTGCAGCATGAAGAGGGTTTTGAGCAACGTGCGCAACAATTAGCACGTACGCAGCTTGGATTTGAGTTGCCTGAATTACTATTAAGCAATGCCTGGGTTGAGCAGTTGGATATGCGCAGTTTATTTGCCTGGAGTGTATTTGAAACCTATCACCGCTTTTGTGATGAGGTGTTTACACAAGATCCTCTTGGTCAGAATAGCAGCGATGCCAGCTTCCAGATATTTATCCAGGAATGTGGCTTTCACATGGTTGATGTATCGCCTTGTGCAGATGGACGTTTGGCGCATGTTATTCGCTATGTTTTGCGTATGCCATACAAAGAAGTGCGCCGTCGGTCTTACGCGGGTGCAATGTTTGACATAGAAGATAGCCTTGAAAAATGGGTTAAGACGGAATTAATACGTTTTCGTGAGGGTGAGCCCAATACGGCAGATGCATCTACTCGCTATTTAAAGGCTGTGGTTTACCATCACAGTTCTGTCGACCCAAGTCATCAGGGTTGTGCGGCACACGGGTCTGATACAAAGAAAGCAGCACAAGGTGGTTTAGAGCGTTTAATGGGCTTTAAGCAAGCAGTAGAAAACACACACTGCTGCGGTGCGTCTATCGATTGTCTGTTGATCGGTATGGACACAGATACAGATGGCATTCGTATTCATATGCCAGATGCGAGTGGTGAAATTGATTTAGAAAACTATGTTGACAGTTTAGAGGTGTTTGATACTACCGCAAGCATGAGTGCAAACGATGCAGAGCAGTGGATAGCGGATCATATTAAACACAAAGGTGGTAATGCACTAACAGATGGTATGGGACGTTTTATGTCATATCTACTGAAAAATAATATGTCTCAAGTGGACTACGTTCGAGGCTACTACGGTGGTTGTTACAGCGACATCGGACACGCAGAGCGATTTATTGGTGCGGGTATTGGTTTTGAAGAAATACAGTTGCGTAACTTGACGTTTTTTTCTTACCTCAACACGGTTGAGGAAGCGGCAACAGATTTAGATGTAGGTATTAGTATTTTTACTGGTTTAAATGTTTCTCATGGACTGCCAGTGCCGATAGTTGTTCGTTATGACTATCACGGTAACGTACCCGGTGCACGTGACCGCGCTGAAGAACATTGCCAACGTGTCTCGAGTGCACTGCATAATCGTTACAGTGAACTTGCTAGTCGTGGCTTGCTGCATACATTGCAGGTAGTTCGGGATATTAATGGCAGCGGTCAAATTGAGATACTTGATTGTTCAGTAAAAACAAAAGTTACAGGTGGTCACTAATGAAAATCTGTCAAGTAATGAAACCACTAGTTTCAACAAATCGCATACCTGGCATGGAGCATAAGCACCTTCAAGTGGTTAAGGATGGTAGTGCACTTGCGGTAGCTGTTGATGCGGTTGGTTGCATACCAGGCGATTGGGTGATTTGTGTCGGTAGCTCAGCAGCTAGAGAGGCGGCTGGTAGTAAAGAGTATCCAAGTGATTTGACTATTGTCGGTATTATTGATCACTGGAATCCAGATAGTTCTGAGTAGGCGCTGGCGATGGATATTATGCAGGTTGAAAAACCATTAGTGTGTACACGACGCGTCGATGGATTAAGAGATATTAGTTTGCGTGTATTGAGAGATCAAACAGGTAAGCAAGTGGTAGCGGTAGACCCGGTAGGTGCCAGAGAAGGTAACTGGGTATTCACATCAAGTGGATCTGCTGCGAGATATGCGGCATGTGACTTTCGGATTTTAACTGATCTGACTGTCGCGGGTATTATAGATTTCTGGGATACTGATTCTGATCAGTAAACCGAATAACGGCTACAACAGTCTGTGGTTTAAGTACCTAACTTAAGTGGCTTAATTTTAATTTAAATTTGAAACAACTAAGTCTACGACTTTATAAATTAGGAGAGTATTAAGATGGCTAATGACAACTATGGTATTGCCTTAGGTATGATCGAAACACGCGGCTTAGTGCCTGCAATTGAAGCAGCTGATGCGATGACTAAAGCAGCAGAAGTGCGCATGATCGGACGTGAATTTGTTGGTGGCGGTTATGTAACAGTTTTAGTGCGTGGCGAAACGGGTGCGGTTAATGCTGCAGTTCGTGCTGGTGCTGATGCTTGTGAACGTGTTGGTGATGGCTTAGTAGCTGCTCACATTATTGCTCGTCCACATAAAGAAGTTGAGCCTGTTTTACCTACAGGTAAGGTAGCTTAAGTTAGTTTTTTTATCCCATTACATATATAGGAGAAACGGACCATGGCCAATGATAATTACGGCATTGCTCTAGGTATGATTGAAACACGCGGCTTAGTGCCTGCCATCGAGGCAGCTGATGCGATGACTAAAGCAGCAGAAGTACATCTTATAGGACGTGAATTTGTTGGCGGCGGTTATGTAACTGTATTGGTTCGTGGTGAAACGGGTGCGGTTAATGCTGCAGTTCGTGCTGGTGCTGATGCATGTGAACGTGTTGGCGACGGTCTGGTTGCTGCGCACATTATCGCTCGTCCACACAATGAAGTTGAAGGTGTGCTTGGCGAAACAGGTAATCGTACATAAGGCGATTGATGCCTGGTTGTAGACTGATACGATAACGTATTCATGTTTCATATTAACGCTGATGAACGCGTCTTAGGCTTCCTCGGTCGAGCCCTGAGCCTCGAGCTTTCTGCAGTACAGCTTTATAGTGCGCAGTCAATGCTTGTGGCTACCTGGGGTTTGACCGATGTTGCTGATAAGTTTCGTGAAGAATCTCGTGAAGAAATGGGGCATGCAGAACGTATTATTAGTCGAATGCTTGCACTTGATGTAGCACCCAATGCATCGCAATTGCGTCCAGTTCAGTTTGGGCGAAACCTGCAAGAGTTATTGCAATATGATTACGCATTTGAGAATGAACTGATAAGTTTATATGATGATGCAACATGTTATTGCGTAAAAATTTCAGATTATGATAATCGCCTGTTTTTTGAAGCACTTCTTAATGAAGAGAAAGCGCATGCTGATGATTTAACGCAATGGCTTCAGGAGCTAAAGCAAACAGAAAAATAAGCATCCGCCAAAACTGTTACTAATTAATGGAGATGTAAAATGAGCGATCAATGGCAAGAACGTAAAAAACCTGCTCGTCTTGAACGACGTTACACATTCCAGGATTATAGCAAGCTTAGTGATTTTCTTGAACGAGCTGCAGTTTTGTCTGAACGTGAAAATTTATTTCCAGATATGGGCTTTGGTAAAGACTATGCCAATATCACCATTTATGCTGATGATGATAATGAAAAACTTAGTGATATTCATCATCGATTTGCACAAGAACTTGAAAAGCTGTTTAACGTAAAAGAACACTGAGGTTAGTGGGCTATGCCTGTAATTGCGTTGGTAGGCAACAAGGGTGGTGCGGGCAAAACAACATTGTCTGTCAATCTTGCTGCGGGTCTTGCGAAAAAGACAAGCGTGATAGTTTTGGACGCTGACCCACAAGGTTCTGCTATACAGTGGAACGCTTTCTCTGATAACGGTAGTAATACGGTATCTGTACTTAAAGCTAATGGTGACCTAAGTAAAAATTTAAACGGTCTTTCTCAAGAATATGACTATGTAGTGGTAGACTGTCCTCCATCAGTAGAGGCTCCCCAAACTATTAGCGTATTAGAAGTCTGTGACTTAGCAATAATACCTGTTCAACCATCACCTGTGGATCTATGGGCAACCGTTCACACAGAAAAAGCCATTCAACATGCTCGCAAATCCAATGCTAACTTACGAGCTGTATTAGTCATTAATCAACTGGAATCGCGTACGACTCTATCTCGGTTAGTTCGTGACGCAGTTTCTGAAATTGGCTTGCCAGTGGCTAAAACATCGTTACGTCGTCGGGCAGTTTTTAGAAATAGTGCTCTGGAAGGCAAGAATGTTTTTGAAATGGGTCGTCGTGGTATTGATGCTGCGAAGGAAATAGATGAACTTATCCATGAGGTAATTAAGACATGAGTAATAATGATAAAGCTAGAGAAAAGCTAATGGAGTCGATGCGCGCAACTAAAACTGGTTCTGTCAGTACGACGGGAGAAGTTGATAAAAAGGACAATGTAAAGGCTCAACAAAGTAAACCCGCAGTGAAAAAAAAGAAAGCACCTGTGGCAAAAAAATCATCTGGAGGTACGCAAAATCTTCGCGTAGATCCTTTTCAGACTGCGCGACGAGTTTGGCCAGACTGATACAATGAAATTATTGGTATCCTTCAATTAAAGACATTTAGAATAGTGATTGTTATAAATCGATAAGCAGGATAGCTCTCTATACAATTAGGCTGTCCCCGGTCTAAACATCAAACTGCTTCATATTATTTGGTTGAGTAATTTTTTAGAGAATTGACGTGTGCGCTAGTAATAGATTATTATCTATGTGATACCTAAACAGTATATATTAATGCACATGTGTTTTTCTACACATACCGATACAGAGTCTGCTTCAGGGGCTCCGGTTATGTGGGTTTAATCGATATTATTTATTTGTCTATTAATAATTAGCGCTGCTTAAGCTTAGAGGGATAAATAAATTCTGTTTAAGAATTCAAGATGATTAAAAAGCACCTTATGTGCATGTAAGGTGCTTAATAAACTTAATCGATATTTTGAGATGAATGTTAGGACAGGTCAATCTTATGTCAATGCACAACGACAAAAGTTATACCCCGCCGGCAGCAATGCCAGAGCATCTGATTCGTTATTCCACATTTCGTCAGTTCCAGGTATTTGAAGCTATCTATCGCCTTGGGAGTTTCACCCGCGCGGCTGAAGAGCTTTTTCTAACTCAACCTACTGTTTCAATGCAAATTAAAAAATTATCAGAGGCAGTTGGTTTGCCATTGTTTGAACATGTGGGTCGTAATGTTGAGTCAACGGAAGCGGGTAAAGAGCTATACATTGCCTGTCGTAGCATGTTTGAAACTCTGTCGAACCTTGAAATGAGAATTTCTGATATGAAAGGTTTGAAGCGCGGTCGCTTGCGTATGGGTGTGATTACGACAGCAAAATATCTAGCACCAGAATTATTGGGTGAATTCAGTCATATCTACCCAGGTATAGATCTTTCCTTGAAGGTTACAAACCGTGAAAGCATTATACGGCGTATACGTGCAAATGAAGATGATTTGTATATCATGGGGCAGGCACCCGATGGGGATTTTGAAGTCGAATCATTTTCATTTGCACCAAACCCACTTGTTTTTATGGCGCCTCGTAATCATCCACTGGTCAATAAGAAAAACATAAGTCTGGAAGAAATAGCCAAGGAGCCGTTCATCATTCGTGAGCCTGGTTCTGGTATTCGAGATGCCATGTTTAAAGCTTTTGATGCTGCGGGTGTTCGTCCTACAGTCCGTATGGAGTTAGGAGATAATGAAGCCATAAAACATGCTATAGCAGGTGGCCTGGGTTTGTCTGTAATGTCACTGCATAGTTTATCTCTGGAAGGAGTTGATGGACCTGTTGCAGTTCTCGATGTTGACGGATTTCCAGTACTGCGGAACTGGTATATCGTTTATCCAAAGGGGAAGGAAATATCGTTGGTTGCTCAAACGTTTCTGGATTTTGTTATTAATTCTGAATCCAGGATTCTTGAGCGTATGCAAAAGATGTGGCCAAGATTGGAAAGTATTCTAAATGAAAACAAAAAGCCTGTAGCTGACAGGAAAACCACAGCTAAAAAATCTGTTAGCAAGAAGAAAAATCTCAAAAAAAAATAGTGGTGATATTTATTGTTACGTGGCTAGGTTTTTTATTACGGATATCAATGAGTAATTATATTTTATCAAATACATAATATTTAACGAGCGCACTCTCGTTATTTATTGAGTAATTATACAGTATGAGGCTATGAAGACATGCAAGTGTTTAACGAAATAAACTTAAAACATACACGCGGCGATATTTTTGGCGGTGTTACAGCGGCGGTGATTGCGTTACCGATGGCACTTGCTTTCGGTGTTGCATCAGGTGCAGGTGCAGAAGCAGGTCTCTATGGTGCAATACTTGTTGGTTTTTTTGCCGCTTTGTTTGGTGGTTCACCTACTCTGATATCAGAACCAACAGGTCCTATGACAGTTGTCTTTACTGCAGTGATCGCAAGACTTATTGCCTCTGACCCAGTCAATGGACTGGCAATGGCCTTTACTGTTGTGATTATGGCCGGCATGTTTCAAATATTGTTTGGTGTCATGAGATTGGGTAAATATGTAACCTTGATGCCATACACCGTAGTATCAGGTTTTATGTCAGGTATTGGCTTCATCCTCATCATTTTACAGATTGGGCCTTTACTTGGGCAGCCCTCACCGAGTGGTGGCGTTAATGCTGTAATAGAAAATATACCAGCGTTGCTTTCAGGTATAAAAATGAATGAAACGACTCTGGCTATTTTAACTATGGCAGTCCTCTTTTTTATACCCAAAAAATTTAAACAGTATCTTCCTCCGCCATTGGTTGCTTTAGTTGCTTGCACGCTAATATCAGTGATATTTTTGGCAGAAACTGATGTGCGACGCATTGGTGAAATACCCACTGGCATTCCTGCTTTTCAGATGCCTGTGTTTAGCTTTGTGCAGTGGAAGGGGATGTTAATAGATGCCATTGTATTAGGTATGCTGGGATGTATTGACGCATTACTGACTTCTGTTGTTGCTGACAGTATTACTCGCAAGCGACACAATTCAGACAAGGAGTTAATTGGTCAGGGTATTGGTAATATCATGTCCGGGTTTTTCGGTGGTTTACCAGGTGCCGGTGCGACGATGGGTACAGTTGTCAGCATCCAGGCGGGCGCACGAACTGCGTTGTCAGGGCTTGTGAGGGCTGGAATATTACTCATAGTCATTTTGTGGGCGGCCGATTTAACTTCCATCATACCATTGGCTGTATTGGCTGGCATTGCATTAAAAGTGGGTATCGATATTATTGACTGGGACTTCCTTAAGCGCGCTCATCGCATTTCTGGAAAAGGAGCATTTATTACTTATGGCGTAATATTCCTGACAGTTTTTGTAGATTTGATTGTGGCAGTCGGTATTGGATTATTTATCGCTAATGTTATGACAATTACCAAGCTATCCGAGTTGCAGGAAAATGATGTTAAAGCGATAACAGATCCTGATGAAACTGACTTGGAGTTATCATCTCGTGAAAAAGAAATATTGAGAGATGCCAACGGTGAAATTCTGTTGTTATATTTACGTGGAACAATGATCTTTGGGAGTTCGAGAGCAATTACCCGTAAGAATTCACAGATTGGTGGTTGTCATACACTCGTTGTTGATATTACGGATGTTAAGCATCTTGGCGTTTCAGCGGCTTTAGCACTTGAAGAATCCATACTTGAAATGATTAATGCCGGGCGTTCAGTTTATATCGTTACTACTAAGGAACAAGCTTTACAACGACTGGGTAAGCTGGATGTTCTTAAAAATATACCTGAAGAGAATATTATTGTTGGCAGAGAGGCTGCACTGGAAAGTGTCAGCAGTAAGATTAAGCAAGCAGAGTTGTCAAATGAAAAACTTGACGTCAACACCCCTGTTTCTACCTGAATATATCAAGCGAATTATTAGGAGTTAAAAAAGAATTGCATGTCAATATTCTAATTTTTCTGATGAAGTAAAAATAGTTATTGCCCAGGTAATATGCATCACTCAAGTATAAAAAAACATTTAAATTGGGATGTTTTTATATACTAAAATATCCCTAAAGCTATCCTGTTTTCTATGGCTGATACCGTGGGAGTCGGCAGCATCATCTGATGCTCAAAAATAGAAGAGATTAAGGTTGGGTCTGGATAAGTGCTTTCGTTTTATTTTTCTATCCAGTTTTAAAATTATTGGTAAGTATAAAACCTAGACTAATTACCTGGGCCGACTCCTGTTTAAAGCAGAAGTCGGCCAGGATATCCAGATATTTACTGTAGAAGCAGGAATAAAGCACCGTTTCCTCGGCGAATGTTTAGTAGTAAGCCATCTCCATTTTTACCGATAGCTTTTTCAAAATCACCAAGGTTTTTAACTGGCATGCGATTGACTGAGGTGACAGCATCATTCTTACGTAGGCCAGAAACCCAAGCGGGACTGCCTTGCTTGATGTCGACCACTATCACCCCTTCGATCTTACCGAATAAAGGATGGTTTTCTTCCAGTTCACCTAGTACGGCACCATCAAGGCGCTTGTGTAACGAAGCGGCTTTTTTCTTTTCGGCTTGTGGTTCACCAATAACGGCTTTGATGGTGCGTAGTTTCCCGTCACGTAAAACACCCAGTTCGATTTTTTCACCAATAGGTAAGAGACCGACAGTGTTACGCAATCCAGAAGCATTTTTAATGGTTTTATCGTTCAGTGAAACAATGATGTCGCCTTCATTGATGCCCGCTTTCTCAGCTGAGGAGCCAGGTGCTACACGAGAAACAACAGCACCTTTATGTTTTTTGATATTAAAGGCACGAGCCAGGTCTGGCGTGAGATCCTGGATATAGACACCGAGTCGGCCGCGACGGATTTCTCCATGTTCGATCAACTGAGTCATGATTTTGTTGACCATGTTAATAGGAATGGCAAAACCTATTCCGATATTGGCACCACTGCGGGAGAGTATAGCGGTATTAATCCCAATGAGTTCGCCATGCAAGTTGACCAGTGCGCCACCCGAGTTACCAGGGTTGATGGAGGCATCGGTTTGAATGAAGTCTTCATAGCTTTCTATGCCGAGTCCAGAACGACCCAAAGCACTTACAATGCCAGAGGTAACGGTTTGCCCTAGTCCGAATGGGTTACCGATGGCTACAACAAAATCACCTACGCGCAGCTTTTCAGAGTCAGTCATGGGGACAGCTGTCAGGTCTTTTGCCTCGATCTGGATCACGGCAATATCTGATTCTTCATCAGCACCGATGACTTTAGCGGTGTACTGTTTGCCATTGCGCAGTGTGACGGTGATTTTATCGGCTTTGGCGATAACATGATTATTAGTGATGATGAAGCCCTTTTTGGCATCGATGATCACTCCTGAACCCAGGCTTTGACTGTGTCTGGGTTGTTGTTTGTGTTCTGGCATATTGAAAAAGCGTTTAAACATCGGGTCATCCATGAATGGATGTGAAAGCTCTGAGGTTTCCTTTTTTTTACCTTCTGTGGCGATGTTAACAACACCCTGAATAACATTTTGTAGCATGGGGGCCAGTGAGGGCAATTCCTTACCGTTAACTTCGCTGGGGAAAGCCGCCACGCTGGTCTGGGTCATGCTGAAAGTGAGGGCGAGTGCCATGCTGGTTGCTGTAACAATTCGTTTTAACGTCATTCTGTAAATACCTTTTCCAAACTTGAGATAAAAGACAATAATATTGACCTTGTTGGCAGGGAAATGTTCCGTTAGACAGGTGTAATTTCCTGGCGGTAGTCAGGGTAGCTATTGTTCTCAGCTACCCTGATGTTACCAGATCTGGCCGTGAATTAACTCTGCACACTTATTTTCTTAGGCTTGACCTTGTCCTGCTTGGGGATAATGACTTCGAGTACTCCATGAGTGCATTTTGCTGAAATGTTCTCAGCATTGGCTGTATCAGGCAGCGTGAATCGTCTCAAGAAGGTACCGCAAACGCGCTCAACACGCTTGTAGCCTTCACTTTCCACCTTATGCTCACTGGAACGGTTGCCACTGATGGTCAGTATGCCATTTTCCATATGAACATCAATATCTTCAGGGTTGACGCCTGGAATATCAGCATGGATCAGGAAGCGGTCTTGTTCTTCCTTTATATCGACAGCGGGCACCCAGTCACTGGCCGTAGTCTCTTCTTCCTGCCGCTGGTTACGTAATATATGAGGTTCAAATATATGATTCAATTCATTCGAGAACTGGTTTAACAGACCCCATGGTTGCAAATGGCTTGTTGTCATAATGGATCTCCTTTTATATCTACAGTGTGGTTGTCAGATAACAACGTTTGCTTAGAAAAATAAATGGAGGTCATTTTGGTGAATTCAAGGGTGGAGGCTGAAAATCCGGCTTATGCAGTTTATTCGCGGTCTGTTGTTAGATAATTTATAACAGCAATCTGATGAAAGTCTATTTCATGCTAGGGAATTAAAATTTTTTTTGCGCAAAAAGTTGAAAATTAAGGAGAAAAGTTGGTGAAAAAATAGACATTTATCTGATGGGTATTTTCCGTGATTTTACAATTGTCATATTTTTCAAATGCTTCTGAAATCACATTAAAATGGCATATTATTATTTGCTGAATTTTAGGGTTTTTGAGGCAAGAAATAGGGCCTGAAAAGGTGTTGACAGCCTATCGATCTGAATCTAAGCTACTTACTTTAGGCACAAGATGTTGTGTTTGGTGATGAGATAACATCTAAATATGCGATATGCCACCTTTCCTGGCTTACTGCCAGGTATATGAACATCTACAAAAATATAAAATTTCGAGGAGCCTCGGGTATATGAAATCCGCCCATCTTAAAGCTGTAAAAAAAGCTGTAACTTCCATTCCATTCCAGTCAGCCTCGATGGATATCTGGGATAAAAAATACCGACTTAAAACCAAAGATAATCAGGTTGTTGATGAAACCATTGATGATACCTATGCGCGCGTTGCACGTGCCTTGTCAGAGGTAGAGGAAAGCGCTGAAAAACGCAGTGAATGGTATGACAAATTTGTCTGGGCGCTTAAGCGTGGCGTTATACCTGCCGGCCGCATCATTTCTAATGCCGGGGCTCAGGAGCACAAGCCGGCCACCAGTACCATTAATTGTACTGTTTCTGGCATCATTCGCGATTCCATGAATGACATTCTGGGCAAAGTTCATGAAGCAGGCTTAACCCTTAAAGCGGGTTGTGGAATTGGTTATGAATTCTCCACCCTGCGACCTAAAGGTGCTTATGTAGCAGGTGCTGGCGCCTATACTTCGGGCCCGTTATCGTTCATGGATATTTACGACAAGATGTGTTTCACCGTTTCATCGGCTGGTGGGCGTCGTGGTGCACAGATGGCTACTTTTGATGTAGGTCATCCTGATGTGCTCGATTTTATTCGCGCCAAACGTGAGGATGGGCGATTACGTCAGTTTAATTTGTCTTTGCTGATTACGGATGAATTTATCCAGGCAGTGAAAGATGATTTGGACTGGAGGCTGGCATTTCCGATTACTGAAAAGGAATCTATTGACCTGGATCTTAACGATGCTGACAAGGTGATCTGGCGGGAATGGCCTATACATAAAGGTTACATTGCTAACGATGAAGGACTGGTAGCCTGCCAGGTGTTTCGCAGTATTCGGGCGCGCCGCTTATGGGATGTCATCATGTCTTCGACTTATGATTTTGCTGAACCCGGTTTTATCCTGATTGATAAAGTCAATGAGATGAATAATAACTGGTTTTGTGAAAATATACGTGCCACCAATCCTTGCGGCGAGCAGCCTTTGCCTCCTTATGGCTCCTGTTTGCTGGGTTCTGTCAATTTAACCAAATTTGTGACTGATCCATTCACAGATCAGGCGGCATTTAATTGGGATGAATTTAACCAGACTGTCTCCATATTTACTCGCATGCTGGATAATGTAGTTGAGATTAATGGTTTACCTCTGGAAGGACAAAGCGACGAGATTACTCGTAAACGTCGCCATGGCATGGGTTTTCTTGGGCTAGGTTCCACTCTGACCATGCTTAAAAGCAAATACGGTTCGGCTGAGTCACTTGAATTTACTGAACGTGTTAGCCGTGAACTGGCGATTACCGGCTGGAAAGCCGGACTGGACCTGGCGAAGGAAAAAGGCTCGGCACCTGTTATGGAAGAAGATTTTGATGTTACAGCCGAGATGTTAAGAAAACGGCCTGAAATGTTAGAAGATGGTTTTCAGGTGGGTGATAAAATTAAAGGCAAGGTGCTGCACGCACGTTATAGTCGCTATATGCAGCAGGTCGCTGGTGTGGATGCGGCGCTGGTCGATGAACTGGCTGAAGTCGGTGCGCGTTTCACTCATCATAGCTCCATCGCACCAACCGGAACGATTTCCCTGTCCCTGGCAAACAATGCCAGTAACGGTATTGAGCCCAGTTTTGCTCATCATTATTCACGTAATGTGATTCGTGAAGGCAAAAAAACCAAGGAAAAAGTTGATGTGTATTCCTTTGAACTGCTGGCTTACCGTGAGTTGGTGAATGCCAATGCGATGCCTTATAGCGAAAAAGACAATGAACGCTTACCCGATTACTTTATCGCTGCAGATGATATTCATCCCAAAGAACATGTTGATGTTCAGGCTGCAGCCCAAAAATGGGTAGATTCGTCTATTTCCAAAACCGCGAATGTGCCGACCGACTATCAGTATGAAGATTTCAAGAATATCTATATGTATGCCTACGATAAGGGGCTTAAAGGTTGCACAACATTCCGTTTCAACCCGGAAGCATTCCAGGGGGTTCTGGTTAAGGAATCAGATCTGGAAAATACGACCTATAAGTTCACACTTGATGATGGATCGATGGTTGAACTCAAGGGAAATGATGAAATTGAATATGATGGCGAAACACATACAGCAGCCAACCTTTATGATGCCTTGAAAGAAGGTTACTACGGCAAGTTCTGATAACTCAGAGCCACTGGAACATATAATCAGGAGTATAAAATGCCGGTTAAGATCGAAAAGAAAATAGTAGGGTATAGCGTAGTTAAAGAGGCTGAAGCCGACGTTAATGAAGAAGCGGTAGCAAAAGCTGCTGAAGCTGAAGACGATTTATCCAATGTTGTCCACATGACTGAAAAGCTCGAGCGGCCAGAAATGTTGCTGGGCTCAACTTATAAAATTAAAACGCCACTGTCAGAGCATGCCCTGTATGTCACCATTAATGATGTGGTTTTGAATCATGGTACGCCTCATGAACTCAGGCGACCCTTCGAGATTTTTATTAACTCTAAAAACATGGATCACTTTCAGTGGATTGTTGCATTAACGCGTATCGTTTCTGCAGTTTTCCGAAAGGGGGGTGATGTCACTTTTCTTGCTGAAGAATTACGATCAGTATTTGACCCTCGTGGTGGTTATTTCAAGCGCGGAGGTAAATACATGCCTTCTCTGGTCGCCGAGATAGGTGATGCTATTGAATGTCATTTACGCATGATCGGTTTATTGAAGGACGATACCCTCGATGAGCACCAGCAAAAGCTGGTTGAAGAAAAGCGCGCGCAATATGATTCCATGACACAGCAGGCAGATGATGCCGAAGGCAAAGGTGATTTTCCAGCCGGTGCTCAGTTGTGTGGAAAATGTCAAACCAAGGCCGTTATTCAAATGGACGGGTGTATGACATGTTTGAGCTGTGGCGACTCCAAGTGTGGTTAATGGAGTTTAAACGGTACTTAAATAATATAAAAATAATAATATCAATGAAAATAGCCGGAGATGGGTATGCCAAAACAACAACAACCAGTACCGGGTGAATATTACATTAATTTAACGGGCCAGCTTATAAAGGTCCGCTACTTGCTTTATAAGCAGGATGTCATTTCTTTAATCCTGCTTGAATACCAGGATGGTCATCGCATGTCGGTGAAGCTGGATGAATGGAACTGGCTGGATTTGAAGCCTTATTCCGACTGGTTTTTTGGAGACAATGCTGCTGACTCCGGGCGAGAGAGTTAAGACTTCATTCTTCTGTGCTGGTGTTTAAAGCAGCCCTTGGTTGCCCAGCGTTAACTGGAGGCTTGTTAATTTTTTTGGCTAAACGAAATATTGGAATAAATTCAATTGCATTAAGTGGTTTGATGCTTGTAACTCTTTTCTTCTAACGTCTATACTACCCATATGAAGTTTCCATTGGTGCCATCACTATTATTATTTTTTCTGCTCTCGTTCGGCATTAGCGTTGTTCATGCTGTACGTTATGCAGACAAAACAGCGAATGCGCCCAGAATTGATAATTTGGTTAATGTGTTGAATGTTCAGCAGCAACAATTAGAAAAATTACTGGGTATGTTGTCTCGATTGGATGACTGGAAGAAAAAGCTGAACAGTGAAAATCAACGCTTGGCAACAGAAGGCGAGCTGGCAAAACAGGACAGAGAAAAATTCGAAAGTGGCCAATTAACTGAAGATGAGTTGAATCGGAAATGGCACATAACCGGACGTTCAATCAAACATGATAAGGCCTTGCAATTATTTACTCAGGAAGTGGCTGATTTCAATACTTACGTTAAGGAATATAATATATTGACTAAAAAAATGTCACATGTCCTTAATGACCGTTCACCTCCGCAAATAAAATCATTAGTCACAAAAATGCGTAAGCTGGTTCAAATACTCCGCGAAGCATTGAGTGATGGAAATGTTGAAAAAGCTCGCTATATTGCTAAACAATCAGCTATTGCAGGTGAGTTTGGCTATAGTTCCGATTAAAGCTGGCTGATTTTGTTACATGAGTGATTATTTAAACGCGACATTAGCTTGTGATGGTAAACACTTTTTTATAGAAGGACCTGCCGGTCAATTGGAGTCTATGGCAAGCTGCGTCAGTGGCAGCCAGAAGCCCTCCATCGTTATCATTTGTCATCCTCATCCTCAGCACGGCGGTAGTATGCAAAATAAGGTAGTGCATACGCTCGATAAGTCATTTCAAAAGCTGGGTGCGTCAACGCTACGTTTTAACTTCCGTAGTGTCGGGGAAAGTGAGGGTGAATATGCTGATGCCATCGGTGAAGTGGATGATCTCGCTGCCATTATTGCCTGGGTTGAACGGCTTAAACCAGGCCATGAAATTTATTTGGCAGGGTTTTCTTTTGGCGCCTACATTGTTATGCAATCCTTACAGGCATTTAATCCTTCGCAAGTTGTTATTGTTGCTCCGCCCGTTGATATGTTTGATTTTAGTCAGGTATCTTCTCCTAACTGCCCTTGTTTGTTGATACAAGGTGAAAGCGATGAAATAGTCGATAGTGAACAAGTCCAGCGGTGGGCCCAGTCACTGGAAGGTATAAATTCCGTGTTAGTACCGGATTGCGGGCACTTTTTCCATGGTAAGTTAAATATTCTTCAGTCAGTATTGGTAGATAATTTACAAATTTAAGGCATTTCTAAATACCATTTCATGTGTTGATCAGTGATGTAATAAAGGTTGGGTAGTGAGTATTATTATGACTCTGTCCCGTCTATTGATTAATCAATCTCTATTTTTTCTTTATTTGTTAACTTGCTGATTTATATATGAATATATAGATTCCCAAGCGGTGTTTTAAAGTTTTCCCCATTGTTGGCCGATCAAATGTACAGAGCGAACAAACGGGAGGGCGCAACATGCGTCTTGGAAATAAAGTTAATAGTTTAAATGTTGTAGCCAGTCTGGCTGCGCTTTCATTAATCATGTTTACCAGTTTTGCGAGTGCATCCTATATGAATTTGGGTGTCGATGAGATGGTGAACGATGTCTTCACCATTGCCCCTGAGCGTTCGACTGATCCCTATTATCAATTTAATGTGGGCATCGCTGCCTATGAGGCCGCCGATTATCCTTCAGCCGTGAATATATTTACCGAACTTGCTAAATCGGGTTATATCAATGCACAGTATTATCTGGCTGTCATGCTGGATTCTGGAAAGGGTGTTGATGAGGACCACGTACAATCTGCAATGTGGTACCGAAAAGCCGCTTCAAGAGGCCATGTAGAAGCGCAATATAACCTGGCTATTGCTTATGCTATGGGCGAGGGTGTTGTTCAAAACATGAAAAAATCTATTTACTGGATGAAAAAAGCGGCTTTGAATGGCAGTATTAATTCACAATATAATCTGGGTTTAATTTACATACTGGGTGATGGCGTAGCTGTTAACCTTGATGAAGGTATTCTCTGGTGGACACTGGCAGCGAAGAACGGTGACTCTACCGCGCAATATAATTTGGGCATGATTTACCTGGAAGGCAAAGGTGTGGAGAGTGATATCTGTGAAGCCTCACGCTGGTGGCAGATATCAGCAGAAAATGGTTATCGGCAATCCATGATGGCATTGGAAAGTCTTAAGCAATCTAACGTTGGCCAGGGTTGTATGGGGTTGGTTTCCATGCAATAGGCACTAGTATCAATCCAATAAAAAAGCCGCATATTTATGCGGTTTTTTTTGTTTAAAATCTGGGTCTAGTCTTGCTGCTTACTTTTTAGTAGGCGAACACCTTTCAGAATCACGAGCGCCAGTGGTGTTCCGTGTAGAAATAAATCGAATATATCAATGGGCTTAGTTAGCGCCCCCTGGCTTAACATGCCTAACTTTTCTATTAAGTGTGGCTGAGGCTGAGAAGGGTAAGGTGCTATTCCTAGCATAAGAGCTATAATCAACAGTGGTAAAAGCGGTATTTTATCAAGCCATGTCATAAGTATTGGTAAGAAGCGATAAACGAAAATCTATTCTACACGGATTCAGAACAGAAGCATAATGGAAACAGTTTTAGGAGTGAGATATGAACAGAAAAAAAAGTGTTTTTATGTCGATTGTTTTATTTTTCACACTCTCCTTTACAGTGATGGCAGATTCAAAGTTAGTCTATACGCCTTATAAAGATCAAAAAGTTGTTTTTGATTTTTATTTTGACGAGCCCGAAAAAATAGCCTCCGCCTTGTACTGGATACGTTCGTGGCTAAAACCATTATTAGATTCACCTTACAATGAAGCGCCCGAGTTTCTTAACGTGGTCGTCATGGTTCATGGGACAGAGCTGGTTACCTTGGCCAAAAAAAATGAAAAAAAATACCAGGACATAGTAGACAGGATTCGATATTACAATGGTTTCGGATTTAAATTCAAAGTATGCGAAATTGCGGCAGGTGACTTTGATTATAATGTGAATGACTTTCATGATTTTGTCGAGGTGGTTCCATCAGCTATGTCTGAATTGGTGCACTGGCAGCAGCAGGGTTATGGATTGATAACCCCCGTTATTTACTCGAAGAAATTTTCCAATGATGAAATTAAATAGCGTGCATCTGGAATAGCTGTTCCAGTCAAATATATAATGGATTGATTGTTGAACCACGGAGGGCACAGAGGGCACGGAGAAGAGAATCTCATTCATGTTATGCTTGGTTCCTGCTATCGATTTAATTTGGTTGACTCAATGTATTTATTAAAGTCAGGGAAATCCCTCTGTCACAAAATTATGTGCCTGCTTTGTGGTTTTTAATGATGTTTTCCCTCCGTGGTTTATACATCCACTTTTGCTCTCACCAATAAAGCATGTAATGAATGGATTGTTGAACCACGGAGAACACAGAGGGTAGGGAGAAGAGCAACGCATTTTATGTGATTTCTGGTTCCTGCTGTCGGTTTAATTTTTCGACTCATTTGTATTTTTTATTAAAGAGCAGAGGGGTATCCCGCCACACAATGACGTGAGTGCCAGTTGTTTTAACAATATTCGCCTCCGTGTTCTCCGTGCCCTCCGTGGTTCATGCATCTACTTTTGCTATCACCAATAAAGTATGTAATGAATGGATTGTTGAACCACGAAGAACACAGAGGGCACGGAGATCAATTTTTGCTTATATAATGCCTGGTTCTTGCTATTGATGTAATTTGGTTGACTCAATATCATTCTTAAAGGCTGGGAAACCGCCCTATTTTAAATTTCGTGGTGCCAGTTGTTTTAACAATATTTACCTCCGTGTTCTCCGTGCCCTCCGTGGTTCATGCTTTTCGTACTCATTAATCTGACTGCCATTTCGAAAGTTTTCTGGCATTATTATCCTTGTTTTAGTATTGTTTTATATTCAAATATCTAGCGGAAAACACGAATGAGTGATCTGAAGGATTTAGAGTTATTGTTTCATTCAAGAATACCTGTGATTGTTGTGCAAACGCATGAAGAGGTTCAGGTGATGGATATGCTCAAGCGATTAATTTTAAGGCTGAGTAAACCTCTGTTCTCCTGGACCATCACGCAAGGGTTGAGCCGTGTTGATCTGGATATGGGTAGTCAACGAGATTTAAATGAAGCGACAGCCGTATTAAGGCATATCAAAGCAACATCCATCGGCGGTGTTTATGTGTTGCTCGACTTTCATCATTTCATGGAAGACCCGGTTAACGCACGACTACTTAAGGAAATCGCTCAACAACATGCAATGACAGGACATCATCTCGTTTTGGTCAGTCACGATATAGACATACCCGAAGATATGCGTCATTTATGCGCTAATTTCGAATTACAACTCCCTAATGAAGAAAAGCTTTTGCAAATCGTTAAGGATGAAGCTTTTTCCTGGTCAATAAAAAACAAGCAAAAAAAAGTTCGCACAGATAATAAAACGTTGAAAGCCCTGGTAAGAAACCTGGGTGGTTTGTCCGCGGGTGATGCAAAACGCATGGCAAGAAAAGTTATTTTTGATGATGGTGCTATCACCGAGTCAGACCTTGCCGAGGTCATGAGTGCGAAATATGAACTCCTTAACCAGGATGGTTTGCTGTCGTTTGAATATGATACTGAACAATTTACTGATGTCGGTGGCATGGACAAGTTGAAACATTGGTTGGAGTTACGTACCCGAGTTTTTCAAAGTACCGATAATGACCATGGCTTACAGGCTCCTAAGGGTATTTTATTGCTGGGTGTGCAAGGTTGTGGCAAGAGTCTGGTTTCCAAGGCTGTGGCAGGTATTTTTTCTGTGCCTTTGTTAAGGCTTGATTTTGGTGTGTTGTATAATAAGTTTTTCGGGGAATCAGAAAAGAACCTACGTCAGGCCTTAAAAACAGCTGAAATAATGTCTCCCTGTGTATTATGGATTGATGAAATCGAAAAAGGTTTATCCACGGGTGAAAATGATGGGGGTACATCCAGAAGAGTACTGGGTACTTTATTGACCTGGATGGCAGAAAATGATCAGTCTGTATTTCTGGTTGCTACTGCCAATGACATAGAGTCCTTACCTCCGGAGTTAATTCGCAAGGGACGTTTTGATGAAATATTTTTTGTTGATTTACCCAGCTCTAATACGCGCGCAGACATTTTCCGTATACATTTAAGAAAGCGTAATAAAGAGGTTAAGTCTTTTGATGTTAATGCACTGGCTGATGCCAGCGAGGGTTTTTCCGGGTCGGAAATTGAGCAGGCTATTGTGGCTGCATTGTATGTGATACATGCGGCCAATGAGTCACTCAATACCCAGCATATACTGGATGAGCTTTCACTGACCAAACCTTTGTCAGTAGTGATGTCAGAGAAAATAGATTATCTTCGAAATTGGGCCAGCGATAGAACGGTTGCAGTTGAATAATGTCAGAATAACGAATGAGTTTTGACTGGCTAGTGTATTCATTGCTTAGCCACGGAGGGCACGGAGGTAAAATAATTCATCCATTCATCATTCACTGTTACCGATTTTGTAACATGGTATATTCCTGGTCTTTATGAAAATCAGTTGAGTCGACCAGAGTAAATTGACAGCACAAGTACATAGTTTTTTAGAAAAACGTCTCTTCTCCGTGCCCTCCGTGGTTAAATCTTTCAAATATCAAACACAGGATTATTGTTTTTGTTGATCTCTATCGCTGAGTGAATGCAAAGCCATGTTTTTAACTTCTTCGAATTCATCCTTGCTTAGTTTTTTCAATGTCGGAATGTCTGTATTCCAGTTTCGAGCAACTTCCAGTCGAATATCAGTGCTGCTGTCATTAGCCATTGATGCCAGTACGGCAGCTGTTACGTATTCAAAACGGGCCACCACACTCCTAACTTGTTCGGACTCATCTTTAGCGAGTACAAAAAATATTGACTCAGTTGTAGAAAGATTGGTGCAGACCGCAATACGAACATCTTGAACAGGATCTTGCGCTAGTTTCAGCAGTACATCTTCAGGTGTTTTCCGGTTCATAGCGACAGTTTGTCTGACATGCCAGTCAGATTCAGTGGCTAGTTCAGTGAGTTGTTGTATGGAGGTCGTAGGCAGGTTAGCGAGCCGGACCAATTTATCCAGAGCATAGGCGGTGACAGGGGTGATGCTTGCTATCAGCACAAATAAAATTATCGTGTGCTTTTGCAACAAGCAAGTATGAATTGTTTTTAGTGAGAACATAATTTATAACAGGGCCGTGCTATACGGCCCTGTTATTGGATAACTCGTATAGATAACACATTTGTTATCTATATGTATTAGTTAGCCATTTCCTTCATTTTCTTCAGTGGCAAAATTTTAACCGCCGTACTGGCTGGTTTGGCTTTGAACATAGTCTCTTCACCAGTGAAAGGATTAATACCTTTGCGTGCTTTACGTGCTGGTTTACGAACAGTCTTGATTTTCATCAGGCCTGGGACTGTGCAAGTGCCTGCACCGCCTTTTTTAATATGACCGTGGATGATTTCTGATAATGAATCGATTACTGCTGTAACGTCTTTCTTGGTGAGTTCGGTTTTTTCTGCAATGGTGGACATCATTGCTGATTTAGTCATAGGTTCTTTAATAGTTTTGACTCTGGGAGCCGCTGCTTTTGCCTTTGCTTTTTTCTTTGTAGCCATTATTCTCTCCGTATGGATAGTGATAAAAAAGAGTTTCATGCATATATATATGCTATATCTGTACTCTCTTGGAATGTTTTATAACACCTCAAATTAGTTATGGCAAGTTTTTTTAAATTCTATTTGTATGACTTATAATCTTGTATATAAGCTTGAAATGAATTACTAGCAAATTTCTCACTGAGTTGAATTTGTCTTCACTGTTTCGTGCATGATTTTTTAGAGATTGCGATCAGGATATTGAACTGTTGGTGGTGTATTCTTGATGGTGCTCTGTAAAGTCATGTGTTACAAAACAGTGCAAATTTTATTTTTTCTTCGTCTACAAGGTCTGTTATGGAAGAGTTCACCTGGATTTCAGCCTTTTTACTTGGACTAATGGGGGCACCGCATTGCGCAGGAATGTGTGGAGGCATTGTCGCGGCATTATCTCTGGGTAGTCAACCAAAGCCTGATATAAACGCTCTGGGTATGGGACAAGTGTTGGTCTACAACCTGGGTCGAATTGGTAGCTATATCCTTGCAGGCATGCTGGTTGGCGGTTTGACAGCTGTTGCAACTAATTTGGTTGCTTTGCATAACGCTCAATTGGTACTCAAATTTCTGGCTGCAGTTTTTATGTTGTTCCTGGGTCTATATCTGGGCGGGTGGTGGTCTGTACTAGCACGTTTGGAGCGATGGGGGGCAGGTGTATGGCGATACCTTGAGCCTCTTGGTCGGCGCTTTATACCGATCAGGAACCTGCATTCTGCATTGCTTGTAGGGGCTGTATGGGGATGGTTGCCTTGTGGTTTGGTTTATACGGGACTGATCTATAGTTCCACTGCTGGTAGCGCGTGGCAGGGTGGGATTTTGATGTTGTTTTTTGGGTTGGGAACTCTCCCCGCCATGTTATTGATGGGAGCTGCGGGTAGCCATTTACGCAGTCTTTTACAGCAACGCTGGATCCGTAAGCTTAGCGGAGCGCTGGTTATCTCATTCTCCGGATATTTGTTTATCACGATTTTTATGCGCTAACACTTTCCCTTTCTACAGGTAGGGGAGATGTCATAGCGTTGTAGATGGTTTTAACTTCATCGAGTTGTTTCTTGATCTGCGCATGTTCCGCTTCAAGCTCTTGGGTCTTCGATTCCACATTGCCCTTGGATTCACTGATTTTACGTAAGGTAAGCAGACGTTTTTCAATAGAGCGCTTATTTTCCTTGATTTGAATTGCTAATGGACGCATGGCTTCATTTAACCACGCATCGAGATCTTCATTGGCTTTGTACATGATATCCCGAGCCTGACTGACCATCTGGATAAAGAAGCGTTTTATGACAAAATTCTGCTCGGACATGGTTGATACGGGACTTTTACGGTAATTTTCAGCATCGACGTAGAGGCTTTCAAGATCGACCAGGTAGCGTTTAACTTTAAAAGCTTTGGGTTTGTTGCATTGGATGCCGTGCTCATCATTAAATTTCTTGTACACAGCGTTGACCAATCGATGCAAGGTATCAACCTCATCAGAAGCTCTGGAGGTCATTTCCTGAACCTCTGAGAACAAATTCTTCATCGATAGCTTCATGCCACTGGTGGTCCAGCTGTCGACCATGGATTTGCGGGTGGTTTGAATGATTTCATCCATTCTGCGTAAGTTAAGGATGTTTTTCAGTGAATTAACCTGGCGGTTCAACAAGCGGCTGCTGGATTTATAACCTTCCATGTGTTTGCTGTGTTGCATTTGTTCTATGCGTGTTTTTTTCATCAGTTGGGTAATGACATTGACATTTTTACCATTCAACTGACGTAAATCGTTAAGTTGTTTGTTGACTGTTTCCAGACGATTTTCGAATACCTGTTTATGCTCATCAATGATGGATCCCAGGCCATTGACGATATCTTCGCGCAGGATGCTTTCACGAGCGGGAAGTACCTCATTAGCCAGGTATTTTTCCACTTGTTCCAGCTGACTACGGTGAAGCAGCAATTCATCCTCATTAATCTTGGCTAATAGTCCTTTTTGTGCAGATACCGGGAATACTTGTTCGGTTTTGACGGCGAGTAGCTGCGCCGTTTTATCAATTTGTTCACTAATTGAGCGATCGATTTGCTGTTTACTTTTTAAATCATCCCAAAGGGTGTCAATTTTATTCAGAATCACGGCAACGCCACGACCCGTGTTGCGATTGTTCTGATTTATATGGTGTTGCCATATATCCAGGTCGCTTCGGGTAACGCCTGTGTCAGCAGCAAGAATAAATAAAATAGCTTGTGCTGCTGGTAGCATATTCATGGTCAGTTCGGGTTCACTGCCGAGTGCATTGAGGCCGGGAGTGTCCAGGATCGTCAATCCCTGTTTTAACAAAGGATGTGGAAAGCTGATCATGGCATGTCGCCAAGCAGGAATTTCAATCAGGGTGGTATCAGGATCGGCTTTACTCAGATGAGGGTACAAGTCATCACTGAATAAACCCAGTAACTTGGCTTTTTTAATCGTGACTTCACGTGTGGCTATGATTTCCTTAAGTGTTTCCTGCATGCTTTCTGGTGAATCGATAGACAGGGGTATTCGGGTCCATTCCACGGGTTCTTCTTTGAAATCTTGAATGCTTCTTTCATCCAGTCGTGATTCTATGGGTAGCATTTTTAGATAGGCTTGTCCTTCTTTGTGATCATAGAATAGTTCTGTTGGACACATGGTGGTGCGCCCAGCTTCTGATGGTAACAAGCGACATTTATAATCGGAGAAAAAAATAGCATTAATCAGTTCGGTTTTGCCTCGCGAAAACTCAGCAACAAAGGCGAGATTGAGGCGGTCATTTTTCAGAGCTTCAATGGCTTCATAGATGCGCAGAGAAACCTCACTGTCTTCATCCAGATCCTGGCTACACATCCAGTGACTAAATTTATCGATCGCACCAATGAGTTCATTTTTCCAATGGTTGTATGCTTCGACCTGCTGTCTGAATTGATTTTCTGCCATCATGATATTTGTGTGCCGTTAAAAGTCTTATTTGGATACATAAGCTATCGGCTTTTGTGAGGCGATCTTTAACGTGTAAATGACTGTTTTAAATGGGAATTAGTTGAAATTAGTCGCTAAGTTTTTGTTATTACTAAAAATATTTAACAAAATTATCTACTCTTTTGGACATAGTAAAATTAGGACTAGGTCACAATTTGAATGCATCAGGTATTATTTTGGGGCGTGAGACCAGGATTTTTTTTCGTTTATTACTATTACCCTGTAAGAGCTTAATGCTGCTGGGAGGTACTTCAAAGCAGCGAGACAGATAACGGATCAAATGCTGGTTCGCCTTACCGTCAATGGGTGGAGCAGTGATACGGACTTTCAGCCTACCATCATAAAGTCCGACGACTTCATCCTTACAGGCTTTAGTCTGAATATATAACCCAAGAATGAGGTCATCGCCCTCATGTGTGACAGCTGGTGGCTTAGCATTCAAATAATAGAGCTCAGTAGCCCACGTTCCAGATGCGGAATTGCCATCACAATCAAGTTGAGCAGTAGCAAGGCGACGAGAGGAGAAAGGTCCATCCCCGACACTGGTTTAACATATTTTTGTACGGGTTTGACGATAGGTGCAATCAGTTGTTGAATCAGGTTCAGCACCGGGTTGTATCCTGCTGGTGCAATCCAGCTGGCAATGGCTGAAATGATAATGGCAAATATAAACACATAAAGTAGTAGTTTAATCAGTCCGGTGATGCTGATGATCAGTATCACTAATAAATGAACGGGAATGCCGCTTAAGCTGAAGGTGAGTAGAGTGGCCACGAATTTGAGTATTAACATCAGCACGATGGCTGCCATGTCTATACCACCCACACCGGGTATGGCGCGTCTGAAAGGTTTAAGCAGCGGGGTGCTGACCTTGACGATGAACTGAGAGACTGGATTGTAAAAATCTGCCCGCGTCCATTGCAGTAGAAAACGCAGCATCACAACCAATATGACGAAACCAAAAATAACCTCAATGAGGAAAACCCCTGCTTCAGAAAAATAACCGCTCATGCTTTTTGCCCATATAATGTTGCCAGCTCCTGGGAGCGTTCACTGGCCCCCGTCAGCGCCTGTTTAAATATTTGTTTGAGCTTGCCCTCTTCTAAAATACCCAGGGCTCGCTCGGTTGTTCCACCCGGTGACGTCACTTTTTGTCTGAGTGTTTCAGGGTTGTCAGTACTTTCCAGAGCCATTCTAGCGGCCCCAAATGCGGTTTGGAGTGTGAGTAAACGCGCTGTTTCCGCACTCAGGCCCAGGTCAACCCCTGCTTGTTCCATGGCTTCCATGACATAGAAAAAATAGGCAGGACCACTGCCGGACACAGCAGTGACTGCGTTGATTTGTTCTTCGGATTCCAGCCATAAAGTTAGCCCGACTGCGCGCATGATGGTTTCAGCAAGGTCTTTGTTTTCAGCATTGACAGAAGGGTCCGCATAAAGTGCTGTTGCGCCACTTTGTAGCAAGGCCGGGGTGTTAGGCATACTACGAATCAGGTTTGAATATCCACCACACCATCGAGACAAGTCGGCCAGGCCAATACCGGCCGCAATGGTGATGATCAGGGGTTTTTGACTGGCAATGGAGTCAGCCAATGGGCTGATAACATCCGCCATCATCTGCGGTTTAACTGCCAGCAGTAACACATCACAGGCCATTACATTGGGAATGTTATCCGCGTGTGTTTGGATAGAAAATAATTGCCCCAGGTGTTCTCTTCGTGACGCATCCGGGTCGGAGACATGTATGTTATTTGCTTTCCAACCGTCAGCAATCAAACCACCAATCAAGCTGGCCGCCATGTTGCCGCCACCTATGAAGCCAATGTGTTTATCGCTCATATTGAATTCCTGTGTTATTACTGCCGTAAACTATCTTACTCTTTGAAGCCTACAGGGGGAAGGGATGAGCGGCGATATTCAAATCATCTGGTGGGTGACAGGTGAGGGGATCTCTCACCAAATATTGCGGTACCTACCCTGACCAGGGTCGCCCCTTCAGCAATGGCTGCACGCATATCATTGCTCATACCCATGGATAGAGTGTCCAAACCATAAGCCTGTTGATTCAGTGTTTCCATGGCCAACCTCAATTGTCCAAAGGGTTGCCTTTGTTGCTCAAATTCCGTGCTCGTAACGGGTAGCGTCATTAATCCCCGTAGATTCAAAGCCGGTAATTGCGAGATGGATTTGGCCAGGCTATCGAGTTCATCAAAACGACAGCCGGATTTACTGGCCTCACCACTACTGTTCACCTGAATAAGGACTTGCAAGGGGGGCTTGTTTGCTGGTCTTTGCTGGCTCAGGCGTTGGGCAGTCTTCAAGCGGTCGACCGAGTGTACCCAGTCGAATTGTTCCGCTATGGCACGGGTTTTATTCGATTGTATAGGCCCGATAAAATGCCACTCGATGGCATGTCCTTGCAGGGCAGCGATTTTGTCTGATGCCTCTTGCAGGTAATTTTCACCGAACATTTTTTGACCTTGTTGCCAGGCAATTAACAGATCTTCAGATGGCCGGGTTTTGCTGACCGCAAGCAGCTGTACAGACCCGGCAGGCCGGGCAAATTCCTGTTCATAAAGAGAAATTTCTTTATAAACCTGTTGCAGTCGACGGCTTATTTCTGGCATGGTATCAATCAGTTGGGTCTCTTGGGTGGAGTTATATCAGGATTTTCGCAGTTTTTGTTTAATATTGCTAAAGATTTTGATGACTAAATCCGATAGAGGTCAGGGATATATAATAATTGGGAGAACAACATGGATATTGCGGAACTGCTTGCCTTTTCGGTTAAAAATAATGCATCAGACTTGCATTTATCAGCAGGCTTACCTCCGATGATTCGTGTGGATGGTGACATACGACGTATCAACGTGCCGGCATTGGATCATAAAACAGTACATGGTCTCATTTATGACATCATGAATGATAAACAGCGTAAAGACTATGAAGAATTTCTGGAAACGGATTTCTCATTCGAAATACCGGGTCTGGCGCGCTTCCGTGTCAATGTTTTTAATCAGAACCGTGGATCAGGTGCGGTGTTTCGTACCATTCCTTCGAATATTCTCACACTTGAAGATTTAGGTTGTCCAAAAACTTTCGAAAAAATATCGGATAATCATCGTGGTCTGGTATTGGTCACCGGGCCAACCGGTTCAGGAAAATCAACCACCCTGGCAGCCATGATCAATTATTTGAATGAAAACGATTTTGCTCATATTCTGACCATTGAAGACCCTATTGAATTTGTGCATCAAAGTAAAAAATGTTTGATAAATCAGCGAGAAGTACACCGGGATACGCTGGGTTTCAGCGAATCGCTGCGTTCTGCATTGCGTGAAGATCCCGACATCATACTGGTGGGTGAAATGCGTGACCTGGAGACAATCCGCCTGGCTCTGACTGCTGCTGAAACCGGACATTTAGTGTTTGGTACCTTGCATACCAGTTCTGCTGCTAAAACGATTGACCGAATTATTGATGTGTTTCCTGCGGGAGAAAAAGACATGGTGCGTTCAATGTTGTCTGAATCGTTACGCGCTGTTATTTCACAAACACTGATGAAGAAAGTAGGCGGCGGTAGAACAGCGGCCTGGGAAATCATGATAGGTAACCCTGCTATCCGTAACTTGATTCGTGAAGACAAGATTGCTCAAATGTACTCTGCCATTCAAACTGGTCAGGGAGCAGGTATGCAAACCCTGGATCAGCATTTGCAAGATCTGGTCGCAAAAGGTGTGGTTAGCAAACAGGATGCACTAGGTAGAGCGATTAATAAAGATACTTTTCTTTAGTTAGATAGCCTCAGTGTGGTTTATGGATTGATCAGAACCGAGATAACATTTTCAGGATCAAGGGTGAAAATCACAGCTAAAAAGCATGCTGTTGATATGACTTTCGACACAGAATTCGGTACTTTTTAGTAACTTGATGCCAATTAAGGCATTGATCAAGTGCTTATAAACGATTGTAAATTAATTACAAAAAAGCGCTATAGTTGTAGCCTGTTTCAATAACAAGGATGATTTAACTAAATGGAAAGCATACAATCTGCTTAAGTGATGTTCACACATCAACATAAGATTTTGCTTAAATAGAATTATTTTGAATCGACAGCTATATTTTATTTATTGATGAATTCCATGAGGGGGTCTCTTGGCTGAACGTAAGCTCGATTTCACATCTTTGTTGAAACTGATGGTATCAAAAAAGGCATCTGACCTTTTTATTACTGCCGGTATGCCTGCTTCCATTAAAGTGAATGGACGCATTAGCCCTGTTTCTCAAGCGACTTTAACCCCTGAACAGGCTCGCGATGTTGTTTGTAGCGTTATGACACCTGCACAGCGCAATGAATTTGAATCAACGCATGAATGTAATTTTGCCATTAGTACCACTGGCGTGGGGCGTTTTCGAGTCAGTGCGTTTATTCAGCGAAATTTTGCCGGCATGGTGTTGAGAAGAATTGAAACCACCATACCAACGATCGATGAGCTAAAATTACCCCCGATTATAAAAAATCTGAGTATGGTAAAACGTGGCCTCATTATTTTTGTTGGCGCTACGGGTACGGGTAAATCATCATCAATGGCATCGATGATCAGTTACCGAAACCACAATAGTACCGGGCATATAATTACCATTGAAGATCCGATTGAATTCATTCATCAGCATGGCGGTTGTATCATTACACAACGTGAAGTGGGTATTGATACTGATACGTATGAAGTAGCACTCAAAAACACCTTGCGACAAGCACCAGATGTTATTCTTATTGGAGAAATTCGCTCCCGAGAGACCATGGAACATGCGATAGCTTTCGCAGAAACCGGTCATTTGGTTATTTCTACATTGCATGCGAACAATGCCAATCAGGCGCTCGATCGAATTATTAACTTTTTCCCTGATGATCGTCGTGATCAACTGTTCATGGATTTATCGCTCAACTTGAAGGCTTTGCTGGCACAACAGCTGATTCCTACGCCTGATGGGAAAGGACGTCGTATAGCGATGGAAGTGTTGATTAATACGCCATTGGTTGCGGATATGATCCGCAAAGCGGAAGTGCATAAGATTAAAGAAGTCATGAAGAAATCGGGTCAACATGGTATGAAGACTTTTGACCAGGATTTGTATGATCTTTATATCAACGGTGAGATCACTTATGAGGATGCCGTTCATTATGCAGACTCTGCCAATGAGGTGCGTTTGATGATTAAACTGGGTAAAGGTAACCCGGAGCGTTTTGCTGAGTCGATGGATGGCGTTTCCCTGATGATGGATGGTGATGAAAGATAAGAGATAAGAGCAGGGGAGAGGTGTGAGGAACTAGGTACTAGGAAAGTCAAAAGAATTTCTTGACAGGTCATTTGGGTCCGGCATCATCCTGCTAGTCCCTAGTCCCTAGTCCCTAGTCCCTAGTCCCTAGTCCCTAGTCCCTAGTCCCTAGTCCCTAGTCCCTAGTCCCTAGTCCCTAGTCCCTACCCTCAAAACACTGATTTCGCATCAAACACTGGCCCATCCACGCAGACTCTTTTCATAGCCGGGCCAGTGGGCGTTTTAACTTCAACGACACAACCTGCACATCCTCCGACGGCACAAGCCATGTACTCTTCCAGCGATACCTGACAAGGGATATGAAATTCCAGCGCCAGTTTTGCGACGGCTTCGAGCATGGGGTGAGGCCCGCATGAAAAAATCTCCACGGTTTTTCGCTCATCGTCACTCAGGTTTTCCAGCCATTCCCGTGCGAGATCGGGAACATAGCCCCGATAACAGCCAGTATAGGCCTGTAAGCTGGCGAGACGGCTAGGTATCTGCAATTCGTCTAGTAAAGGCATGCAAGCCGTCACATCGGTACTGATGCCCTCTAATGCAAGAGTTGAGGGTCTTGTCTCGAACGGGAAAGGGACTTCAGAACCCATCAGTACCAGTGGCTGATAGGCCCCCTTGATAGCCATTAAGCTTTCTGCCAGGAATATCATGGGTGGGATACCAACTCCGCCACCGATGAGTAAGGGGCGTGAACGTTCCATATGGGCTTCAAAAGGCTTGCCAATTGGAGCCAGGATGCTGATGGATTCACCTGGCTTACGTGCTGATAATAAGTGTGTGCCTTCTCCCTCTATCTTGTATAAAAAGTCTACCCATCCTGCAGCTTTCGATACGCGCATGATGGAAATAGGACGGCGCATGAGGAGTTGGGGGTCACACTGAATATGGGCAAAGCTGCCAGGCAAAGCATGCTCAGCGCATTGAGGGGCATTAACCCTTAAAACAAACTGTCCGGCTTCAAAAGCCTGATGGGACAGGATAGTTGCATTTTCAAGAAATATTGTATTGCGATGTGCTTTTTTCATGTGCTTATCAGGCTCAAACAGAATAGGGGACGAATGTGACCGGGGTTTTTAGTCAAGACTATAAACCAGCTTGCCCTTGAACAGGGTGTGCGTGACCCGGGCCTTGAATTCCCACCCGCTAAAGGGGGTGTTCAATCCCTGGCTTTTAATGCTGTGCTCATTTAATTGCCAGATACGTTCCGGATCGACGATACAAATATCAGCTTGCTTACCTGGCGTTAAAGTACCCGCTTCAATGTTGAGTATACTGGCGGGCCCACTGGTGATGCGACGGATGGTTTCTGACAGAGGTACCTGGTCTTCATCATGTAGACGCAGGGTCAGGGGTAACAAGGTTTCGAGTGCTGATATACCGGCTTGTGTGGAGCAAAAGGGTGACAGCTTTGCATCCGCTTCATGAGGCTGGTGATCTGAACAAATCGCCTGAATCACATTTTGTTTAACACCCGCCCTTAAGCCTTCCTTGTCACGTTCGGTGCGTAGTGGGGGGATGACGTGGCACTGGCTATTATAGTCACTGACATCCATTTCAGTTAAATGTAATTGGTGCGCACAAACATCAGCCGTGACGGGCAGGCCATCGTATTGTGCCCTGGCTATCATGCGTACTGCAGGTGCAGTTGAGAGGCGGGTAAAATGTGCTTTCACGCCAATCAATTCTATCAGTGCCAGGTCTCTGGCAACGGCAGCTGTTTCGGCAGCTACTGGTATTCCGGGCAGGCCAAGGAGGGTAGAGACCTTGCCTTCATGCGCGCATCCCTGGTTACTCAGCCATTCATCCACAGGGTTGATAAACACTGTGAGTTGGTGGGTTTGTGCATATTCCATTGCCAGTCGCTGAATTTGTGTGTTTACAATCGGGTTAACATTAGCGACGGCCGGGCAACCTGCTTTTTTTAGCGCTGCCATCTCGCTTAGCTGGGTGGCTTTCAAACCTTGTGTTAAGGCGGCAATAGGTAGCACATTAGCAAAGCCGGCCTGTTCTGCACGGTTTTGTATGAGTTCGGCTACTGCTGGCGTATCAATAATAGGTTGTGTATCAGGCGGACAGCATAATGTAGTGATGCCTGCTGCAGCGGCAGCACGCGTTTCAGAGAGAATGGTGGCTTTATGTTCTAGGCCGGGCTCACGTAGTCGCGCACATAAGTCAACAAGCCCCGGGATGACCCAGGAACCTTTTGCATCAATTTCAATGTCAGCATCAAACTGATCCATTTCAGCGGCAACGGCAATGATTTTGTCATCGGCAATAAAGACGTCCAGTATGTCATCGATGCCATTGGCAGGGTCAATGATTCTTCCGCCCCTGATCCTGGTTTTCATGCTGTCTCCTCAGCGTCTTTGTTGCCACTGTGCATCGCCATGGACATAACGGCCATGCGCACGGCTATACCATAGGAGACTTGTTGCAAAATCACAGAACGAGAGCCATCAGCAACCTGAGAGTCCATTTCAACGCCACGATTAATGGGGCCGGGATGCATGACAATGGCATCCGGCTTGGCTGCAATCAGTCGCTCTTCTGTTAGCCCATAGAGTTGAAAGTATTCATGCTCACTGGGTAATAATGCTCCTTGCATGCGTTCATTTTGTAACCGTAGCATGATGATAACATCGGCATCTTTGATACCGGTTGATAAGTGATGGTGTACCTGGACCCCCAAGGTGTCGATTTCAGCAGGAATCAAGGTGCGAGGTGCAACGACGCGTATCTCACCAACACCTAATGTGTTTAGTGCCAAAATTTGCGCGCGTGCAACACGCGAATGCAGAATATCACCAACAATAACAACGGTCAGATCTTTGAATTCTTTTTTGTGACGACGAATGGTGAACATATCCAGCATCGCTTGAGTGGGATGCGAGTGCCGCCCATCACCTGCATTGATGACGCTGATGTGTGGCTGGCTATGTGAAGCAATAAAATGTGCAGCTCCGCTATCAATGTGGCGGACAATAAACATGTCAGTATGCATGGCTTCAAGATTGCGTAAGGTATCAAGCAGCGTTTCCCCTTTGGTGGTGGCTGAGGCGCTGACGTTGATATTCAGGACATCGGCAGAGAGTCGCTTGGCGGCCAGCTCAAAGGTTGTTCGCGTACGGGTGCTGGGTTCAAAAAAGAGGTTTACAATGGTTTTACCACGGAGAAGCGGTACTTTTTTAATGGATTGTTCAGTAACACCGGCAAATGATTCTGCGGTATCCAGAATATCAGTTAAGATATCTCGGCTTAGTCCTTCAATGGAGAGAAAGTGGCGTAAGCGTCCGTTTTCGTCTACCTGCAGGTTCATGAGTTCTCTGTAATATGGATTTGCAATATTGTATTAGTTTTCTGGTCTGTTGTTTAGTTATTTTTTAAAATATTTCCTGCTTTCAGCTGAAAGTCAGGTGAGCTAGCCCGCATTTCTCACCAGGATCGTGGAATCATGCGCCGGATTTGTGTCTGTTGACACCGCTCTGGAGCGAAAAGCGTAGCATGGACGAAGACAAGCCTGAGCCATGATGGGCCACTAAAAAAGCACTCTGTCTTTTTAGAATTGAAAATTTCTCTATAGTCCTCATGTTATAACCGTTACCTTCTGCCGCCTGGTGAGATATGCGGGCTTGTCATTCCAGCCCTTTTTGCACTACTAATTGTAAAGGTTCCGGGCCGATGAGTTTAACGTGCTCATTGGCTTCCAGGTCTAGTTGTTTGCCGACTACGCTGGCGGCAATGGGTAGCTCGCGACCGCTGCGTTCTACTAATACGGCCAAAAATATGGAAGCCGGGCGACCATAATCGAACAGTTCATTCATGGCGGCACGAATGGTACGGCCAGTGTGGAGGACGTCATCAACGAGGATAATATCCTGGTCATCGATACTAAAGGGCAAGTTGGTAGGCTTAACCTGTGGATTCATGCCTATTCGGGTAAAATCATCGCGGTAGAAAGAAATATCCAGCGTGCCCAGTTCCTGTTGGATACCCAGTTCTTGATGAAGCTTTTTTGCAATCCAGGCACCACCACTGTGTATGCCAATCATGACAGGATTGCTGATCTGGCGTTGTGCTAACAGGTCTTTCAACTCTTGGGCGACTTCTTTAACGAGGTCTTCGATCTCATTTTGATCGGTCATGTTGTTGGTGCTCCTGTTGTTGAATCCAGCTTTGCAGAATTATCTGTGCAGCCATTTTATCGACATCACCTTTACGTGATTTTTTTCTTTGTCCAGCAGCCCGTTGTCGGCTGATTTCCTGTTCTGCTTCACGTGAACTCAGGCGCTCATCCATTTCATAGACGGGTAACTGGAATCGTCCATTCAGCTGGCGGCCAAATTTTTTTGCAGTTTCTGTCATGTCCTGACTGGTACCGTCTAAATGATACGGCACTCCGATAATGAGTGCATCTGGTTTCCATTCTTCGAGCAAGATTGCGATCCCTTTCCAGTCAGGTTTTTGATTGACGCTGGTCAATGTTTTCAATGCTTGAGCAGTGCCGGTTAGTTCTTGACCAACTGCAACGCCAATACGACGGAGTCCAAAATCAAAACCAAGAAAACAGCGAGACATATTGACCCCTGATGAGAATTTGTATCGTGTACTTGTTGTTAGGCATGTCCAGCATCACTTGATAATAAGTTGAGGTCCACACCGAGGATTTCTGCAGCTCGAGCCCAGCGTTTTTCGGCAGGTTCAGTGAATATCACCGATAAATCGGCGGGGCCGCTAAGCCACGTGTTCCCACCCAGTTCAGCTTCCAGTTGTCCGGCACCCCACCCGGCATAACCCAGTGTGATCAGAAATTGTGAAGGGCCATTGCCTTTTGCTATCTCAATCAGAATATCTTTGGATGTGGTTATGGCCAGTTGATCGGATATGGTGACGCTAGATTCCCATTGGGTTGCAGGTTGGTGTAAAACAAATCCGCGGTCTTCCTGTACCGGACCGCCGTAGAAAACGGCGGTGTTTCCAAGTTGCTTGTTGGTAACTTCTATCTCCATTTGTTCCAGCACTTCGCTCAGAGTGAGTGTCATTGGTCGGTTAATGATTAAACCCATGGCGCCGTCCTGGTTATGTTCGCAGATATAAGTGGC
>Ga0316205_10000490_pt1 | contig 72109 bp, 66 predicted proteins | sample 3monthpyrite_MG_FD_204941 | JGI IMG/M metagenome (GOLD analysis project Ga0316205, IMG submission 204941) | Microbial mat bacterial communities from mineral coupon in-situ incubated in ocean water Damariscotta River, Maine, United States -... | ecosystem: Environmental > Aquatic > Marine >...
TGAGCCGATCACCTGGATGTCCGCATGGGGGACCGCGACACCGAGACCCGCGCCGACATATGGCGTGAACTTCGAGTTGGCGAAGGTATCCGGGAAGCGCTTCATGATGTTGACGGTGAAGATGTTATGCCCGTCCGAAAGCTCGAGTTTGCTGACACCCAGCGCGGCCAGGTCCGCATTGGACGCATAGGCCTTGGCATGGGTCGCCTCGATGCCGAACCCGAGGTTGTTCTGTGTCCACCAGGTGACCCGGCCGCCATAGTAGACCGGGAGGTCCAGAGAGTTGCCTTCCCAATCGATACTGCGGCTGAAGGGCGCTCCACCCGGCATGGTGCCAGAGCCTGTACTTTTCTGCACGCCCTGAACCCCGAGATAGAAACTCAGCTCCACCTCGGCGGCGGCAGGGGTGGCCAGAGCAATGATGGCGGCGACGATGAATTTCAGCGATTTCAGCGATTTCAGCATGAAGCGAGGCCTTGTGCGAGAAGTGTAATCGGTGACCTGATTACACCCGTCAAATGATACTCACAAGCGTGACACATGCGCGCCCCTGAACTTTCGGCCGCATTGTGGACTGGACGCACCTCAAAACCCCCGTTACATACGGGTTCGATGGGCAGCGGGAATCCGCAGCCTTACAAATTGAGATGCCTGAACGGGCTGATAGACTTGGAGAAAACCTCGTGTCCCACGCAGAAGATCACGAAGGCACCCGGAGAGACTTCCTCTACTACGCCACGGGCGGCACCGCCGCTATCGCCACCGGGGCTGCCGTCTGGCCGCTGGTCAACCAGATGAACCCGTCTGCGGACGTACAGGCGCTGAGTTCAATTCAGGTCGATGTCAGCAACGTCGAGGTCGGCACGCAGCTTACCGTAAAGTTTCTGGGCAAGCCGGTGTTCATTCGCCGCCGGACGCAAAAGGAGATCGATGCGGCGCGCGCCACGCCGCTGGAGGATCTCCCGGACCCGGTGGATTATGCGAAGGAAAACCCAAATCGAAATGGGGATTCACCGGCGCTGGATCAAAACCGGGCCATGGACGAAGCAGGCGAGTGGCTGGTGATGATCGGGGTGTGCACCCATCTTGGCTGTGTGCCGATCGGCGGCGAAACGGGCGATTTCGGCGGCTGGTTCTGCCCCTGCCACGGCTCGCACTACGATACGTCTGGCCGGATTCGCAAGGGCCCCGCGCCGCGCAATCTGGATATCCCGCTGGCAAGCTGGGTTGACGACACAACCATCAAACTCGGCTGACGGAGACAACGGATGTCCGGAATTCCCCACGACCATTACGAGCCGAAGACACGCGGTGAAAAGTGGCTGCATTCGCGCCTGCCCATCGTCGGTCTTCTGTATGACACGCTGATGATCCCTACGCCCAAGAATCTGAACTGGATGTGGATCTGGGGCATCGTTCTGGCCTTCTGCCTGGTGCTGCAGATCGTCACCGGCGTCGTCCTGGCGATGCACTATACGCCGCAGATCGACCTGGCCTTTGCGAGCGTTGAGCACATCATGCGCAACGTCAATGGCGGACAATTCATCCGTTACCTGCACATGAACGGCGCTTCGCTCTTCTTCTTTGCGGTTTATCTGCATATTTTCCGAGGTCTCTACTACGGCTCCTACAAGGCTCCGCGCGAGATCACCTGGATTGTCGGAATGCTGATCTACCTGATGATGATGGGCACTGCCTTCATGGGTTATGTCCTGCCCTGGGGCCAGATGTCGTTCTGGGGTGCAACAGTGATCACCGGTCTCTTTGGCGCCATCCCCTTCATCGGTGAGAGCATTCAGACCTGGCTTCTGGGCGGCCCGGCGGTGGACAATGCCACACTGAACCGTTTCTTCAGCCTGCATTACCTGCTGCCCTTCGTGATCGCGGCCCTTGTCGCAGTTCACATCTGGGCCTTCCACACCACGGGCAACAACAATCCGACCGGTGTCGAGGTGCGGCGCGACTCGAAGGCGGAGGCCGAAAAGGACACCGTGCCCTTCTGGCCCTATTTCGTGATCAAGGACCTCTTTGCGCTCGCGGTGATCCTGATCGTCTTCTTCGCGATCGTCGGCTTCATGCCGAACTATCTGGGCCATCCGGACAACTATATCGAGGCCAACCCCCTGGTCACACCCGCGAACATCGTGCCTGAATGGTATTTCCTGCCCTTCTACGCGATCCTGCGGGCCTTCACTTCGGATGTCTGGGTCGTGATGTTCGCAAGCTGGATCACCGGCGGCATCATTGATGCCAAGTTCTTTGGCGTGCTGGCGATGTTTGGCGCGATCGCGGTCCTGGCACTGGTGCCGTGGCTGGATACCTCGCGTGTCCGTTCGGGCAAGTACCGCCCTATGTTCAAGTGGTGGTTCTGGCTTCTGGCTATCGACTTTGTCGTTCTGACATGGGCTGGCGCGCAGCCCGCCGAGCCGCCCTATTCGACCATTTCGTTGATCGGATCGGCCTATTGGTTCGCGTATTTCCTGATCATTCTGCCTATCCTGGGCGTGATCGAGAAACCGCTGGCCCAGCCCGACACCATCGAGGCGGACTTCAACGCCCACTACCCCAAAGCCGAAACACCGGCCGAATAAGAGAGGATCAGGATCAATGTTCAAGAAACTTGGCATCATCGCCGTTTCCGCCCTGACCCTTTCGGCAGGGATCGCACTGGGGGCCCCCGGGGGGGGGAAAGTCAAGGATGTGGACTTTTCCTTCGAGGGACCGTTCGGAACGTTTGACCAGAACCAGTTGCAGCGCGGCCTGAAGGTCTACACAGAGGTCTGTGCGGCCTGTCACGGCCTAAAATATGTGCCGCTGCGTACGCTGGCCGACGAGGGAGGCCCGCAATTCACCGAAGACGAAGTGCGTGCCTATGCGGCGGAAATGTACGAGGTTTTTGATGCGGAACTGGACGATTTCCGCCCCGCCAAGCCGTCGGATAACTTCCCCGGCTCGAACCTCGCAGGAGCACCTGACCTGAGCGTGATGGCCAAGGCACGCGCCGGATTCTACGGACCCTATGGCACCGGGATGGCGCAGCTCTTCAAAGGCATGGGTGGCGCGGAATACATCTCTGCTATCCTGACCGGCTATACCGGCAAGGAAAAAGAAGAGGCCGGGGCGGTCATATATGAAAACGTCGCCTTTACCGGGGGCTGGATCGCGATGGCTCCGCCGCTTTCGGATGGTCAGGTCGATTTTGACGACGGGTCTGACAACTCGGTGAAATACATGGCCGAGGACGTGTCGGCCTTTCTTATGTGGACCGCCGAGCCCAAGCTGATGGCACGCAAGAAGGCGGGCCTGACCGCGGTGATCATCCTGACACTTCTGTCAGTGCTGCTCTACCTGACGAACAAGCGGATATGGGCCCCGATCAAGGGCAAGAAGACCTCCTGATCGGGTGACCCCCCGAAGTGTTGCACCCCGCTGGAGCGATCCGGCGGGGTTTTTCGTGGATGACGCCTTCGCGCGTAGCGGGTTGGCCGCTGCCTGCGATGCTTGACAGCCGGGCGGCGGCGTCCCACGCTCCTGCGGTCAAGTCCAGGGAGGTCGTCATGAAGGATCAGTCAGTATCGGGGTTTTCACTGCGGTCCCGCCGAGAGGGCGGCGGGACGCCCGTATTGGACGGCTGGGGGGCAAATTCGGACTACGGTACGCTGCGGTCGGTCTTGTTGGGGCCTGTCGAGAACTACCGCTGGCTCCAGACAAGCTCGGTATCCAAGAAGACCCTGCGACGCGGTGTTCAGTTCGACGCGCAGGTGGCCGCGCGCCAGCATCGCGAAATGGTCGACGCCTATGAAAGCGCCGGTGTCGAGGTGCATCAACATGCCGCTGATCCGGCGCTGCCCTATCAGGTCTATGCGCGCGACAGTTCCGTCATGACACCCTATGGCGCGATCATCACGCACATGGCGCAGTGGTGGCGGCGGGGTGAAAACTTCCGTGCCATCGAGACCTATCAGTCGCTCGGCATACCGATCTACGATTTTGTCACCGCCGGCACGTTTGAAGGCGGAGATTTCAACGTGATCGAACCGGGCTGTGTCCTGATCGGCTGGGAGGGCGAAGAGGGCCGCTCCATGGAGCAGGGCGCACGCCAGATCGCGGGCTGGATGGAGGCCGAGGGCTGGGAAGTGAAGCTGGCGGACATCGACCCGTTCTATGTGCATATCGACCTGATGGTGGTGATGCTGGCCCACAAGCTGGCCGCCGTGTGCCTGGATTGCACGGACCCGGAGATCGTCGATTGGCTAAGGGCCAAGGGCATCGAGATCGTCGATGTACCGTTTCAGGAGACCGTCGCGCTGGGCTGCAACGTGGTGGCGCTGGGCGAGGACAGGGTGCTGTTGCCGGAGGGATCAAAAACGCTCAAGGAGAAGCTGAAGGCTTTGGGCTTCACCATTTATGATCCCGACCTGAGCATGATCACCCAAGGCGGTGGCGGGGTGCATTGCATGTGCCAGAGCCTGATCCGGGATCCTGTGTGATACGCGTCGGGATGTGAGTATTTCGGGAAAGATGAAGTCGGGAGCAGCCAGGCTTTGGCCGCGCTGCGTCGCAGGCAAGTGACCCGGTAAGAGGCGGGGTCCAGAACGGATATGCGGGGCTTTTCCCTCATGGCGTAATCCGTTACATCCGGCGGGAGATTTTCTTCACGCGGATGGCACGCCATGAAATTCACCCTGTCCTGGCTCAAGGACCATCTTGAGACAACTGCTTCGGTCGACGAGATATGCGAGGTGTTGACCGATCTGGGGCTGGAGGTCGAAGAGGTGATCAACCCCGCCGACCGGTTGGCGGAGTTCACCATCGGCAGGGTGACCCATGCCGAGAAGCATCCCGATGCCGATCGGCTGAACGTGTGCCAGGTCCTGACCGACGAGGGCAGTACGCAGATCATTTGTGGTGCACCGAACGCGCGCACGGGCATCACGGTCGTCGTGGCCAAGCCGGGGGTCTATGTGCCAGGCATCGACACGACCATAGGCGTGGGAAAGATACGGGGCATCGAGAGCTTTGGCATGATGTGCTCGGAGCGCGAGATGGAGCTGAGCGAAGAGCATGACGGCATCATCGAGCTGCCCAGCGGCGAGGTTGGCGAGCGGTTCATCGACTGGCTGGCCGAGCATGACCCGGCACGCGTGGACCCGGTGATCGACATTGCCATCACGCCGAACCGGCCCGATGCCTGCGGGGTGAGAGGCATTGCGCTCGATCTCGCGGCGCGGGGCCTCGGAACGATGAAACCTGCGCCCGAAGCGCATGTGGAGGGGCAGTTTGCCTCGCCTATCACGGTGGCCATCGACGAGGACACCAGGAAAGGCGGTTGCGAGGTTTTTGCCGGCCGGCTGATCCGGGGTGTGAAGAACGGGCCAAGTCCCGAGTGGCTGCAACAGCGCCTGAAAGCCATTGGGTTGCGGCCCATCTCGGCGCTGGTGGATGTGACCAATTTCTTCACGTTCGATCGGAACCGCCCGCTGCACGTCTTTGACGCGGACAAGGTGAAGGGCAATCTTCGGGTGCATCGCGCGGAAGGTGGCGAGACGCTCATCGGGTTGGACGAGAAGGCCTACACCCTAGGGCCGGGGCAGGTGGTGATATCCGATGACGAGGGCATCGAGAGCATCGGTGGTATCATGGGAGGGTTGGCGACGGGCTGTACCCTGGAGACCACGAATGTGTTTCTCGAGGCCGCTGTCTGGGACCATGTGCAGATCGCCGAGACGGGGCGGGCGCTCAGGATCAACTCGGATGCACGCTATCGCAACGAGCGGGGAATTGATCCCGAATTCAACATGCCAGCCATTGAACTGGCCACGCAGATGATCCTCGATTTGTGCGGTGGTGAGCCGTCGAAGGTCGTGGTTGCAGGCAAAGTGCCGGATGTGAGCCGCGCCTACAAGCTGGACCCCGCACGGGTGCAATCGCTTGTGGGGATGGACATTCCCGAGTCCGAGCAGCGTCAGACGCTGACCGCTCTGGGGTTCCGGCTGGAGGGCAACATGGCGCATGTACCCAGCTGGCGGCCCGATGTGCAGGGTGAGGCGGACCTGGTGGAAGAGGTGGCGCGGGTGGCCTCGCTGACCAAACTGCAAGGCAAGCCCATGCGGCGCGCCTCGACCGGGGTGCCGGCGCCGATCCTGTCGGTGGGCCAGAAGCGCGAGCAGGTGGCGCGGCGCACGGCGGCGGCGCTGGGCTACAACGAATGCGTGACCTACAGTTTCATCGACCGGGCCAGCGCCGAGAGGTTCGGCGGCGGCGATGATGCCACGATGCTGGCCAACCCGATCAGTGCGGACATGAGCCATATGCGGCCCGCGCTCCTTCCCGGCCTTCTGCAGGCGGCCGCGCGCAATCAGGCCCGGGGGCAGCTGGACATGGCGCTTTTCGAGGTCGGCCATGCGTTCCACGGCGGCGAGCCGGGGGAGCAGCATCTGCAGGTGGCCGGTATCCTGGTAGGGCGGACCGGACCCAAGGACGTGCATGGCGCGTCGCGGGCAGTGGACCTTTACGATGCCAAGGCCGATGCCGAGGCGGTGCTGGCGGCCATCGGCGCGCCCGCCAAGGTGCAGATCCTGCGCGGCGGGCGGGACTGGTGGCATCCGGGACGGCACGGGATGATCTGCCTGGGCCCCAAGAAGGTGCTGGGTGCGTTTGGTGAACTGAATCCCAGGGTGCTGAAAGCGATGGACGTCAAGGGTCCGGTGGTGGGCTTCACACTCTGGCCCGCCGAGGTACCCTTGCCGCGCAATGCGAGCGCCAATCGCGGCGCTCTGGAGCTGCGCGATCTGCAGGCGGTGGAGCGCGATTTTGCCTTTGTGGTGGATGCCGGAGTGGAGGCGCTGACGCTGGTGAATGCCGCCGCCGGGGCCGACAAGGCGCTGATCGAGGATGTGCGGGTGTTCGACGAGTTCATCGGCGGCAGCCTGGGCGAGGGCAAGAAAAGCCTGGCCATCACCGTGCGGATACAGCCCAGCGAGGCAACTCTGAAGGATGCGGACATCGAAGCGGTCAGTGCGAAGATCGTCGAGAAAGTGACCAAGGCCACCGGCGGCGTGCTGCGAGGTTAGGATATGTCAGAATCGCGCGCCTTCTGGGACAAACGCGCCGACAAGCATGCCGCCGCGCCCATCAAGGACGAGGCGGCCTATGGCCATACACTCGAGCGTACGCGCAGCCATCTGGACGCGCGGCATCGGGTTCTGGAGCTGGGCTGTGGCACGGGTACGACGGCGCTCAAGCTGGTGGACCGTGTGGCGTCCATCACCGGCACGGATATCGCCCCCGGCATGATCCGGATCGCCCGGGCCAAGGCCGAGGCGGACAATGTGCCCAACGTGCAGTTTCACACCGCCACGGTGGCCGAGGCGTTGGCGCTGGGCGAGGCACCGGACGTGGTTCTGGCCTTCAACCTGCTACACCTGCTGCCCGAAATGCAGGGCGATTTGCGCGCCATTTATGCGCGGTTGCCGCCCGGTGGGTTGCTGATCTCGAAAACGCCCTGTGTTGCCGACCCGGCAATGGGGCTGCTGCGCTTTGTGTTGGGGCCGGTGCTGCCGGTAATGCGGTTGGTGGGGATGGCACCCTTTGTGCAGCGGCTGGATTTCCGCTTGCTGGATGGCGTGATAACCGGGGCGGGTTTTGACATCGTCGAAACAGGCTGTTTTCCGGCGATCAGCCGCTACGTGGTCGCACGCAAGCCAGCCGGAGCGGAGCATTCATGAGAGGGGTAAACCATGTTGAACGTATATCTGTCAGGCGAAATCCACACCGACTGGCGCGAGCAGATCCGCAATGGGGCCAAGGGGCTGGATGTCACGTTCAGCGCGCCGGTCACAGATCACGCGGCCAGCGATGATTGCGGGGTGGCAATCCTGGGTGCGGAGCCGGACAAGTACTGGCACGATCACAAGGGGGCGATGGTCAACGCGATCCGCACCCGCAAGGGCCTCTCGGAGGCCGACATCGTGGTTGTGCGCTTTGGCGACAAGTACAAGCAGTGGAACGCGGCCTTTGACGCAGGATACGCCAGTGCGCTGGGCAAGAGCCTGATCATCCTGCAGCCTCCCGAGCATGATCACCCCCTCAAGGAGGTGGATGCCGCGGCGCTGGCCGTGGCGCGAACGCCCGAGCAGGTGGTGCAGATACTTCGGTATGTTCTGGAAGGGTCGCTGCCGGGGTGAACTCGGGTCGCGTCCCGGGAGCCCGGGACGCGTGTCATGACAGGTCGCGGGCCTTGTTTGTGACCCCTCCGAACACCACGCCCATCATCACCAGTGTGCCGCCGACCGCGGTGGCAATCACCGGAAGTTCGCTGAGGATCAGCCAGGCGAGCAGAATGGCAAAGGGTGTCTCGGACGTACTGAGCAATCCGGCTTGTCCCGAGGGCAGGCGCTTGGCCGCCTCGAACATCATCACCGAGGCGGCGGCGAAGACAAGGCCGAAGGCGGCGAGGATGGCAATCTCCGCCGGGGGTGTTCCGAGGGGGTTCACGAATATAGCCGCCACTGGCAGGAGCAGCACCGACGAAAGCGCCGTTGGGCCCGCCGCGGGCACATGCGGCCAGGCGCGGTAGAAGACAAAGAGCACGGCGAGCGACAGTGACATCACCAGTGCAAGCAAGTCGCCGCGCAGGCTGATCTGTCCAAGCGACCCGCCGAGGATCACGCCGATGCCGATCATGCCCAGCAGCGCACCGAAGAGCATCCGAGCACCCGGCGCCTCGCGCAGGAGCGCCCAGGCCAGAAGCGCCGCCAGAAGCGGTGTCGTGGAATAGATCAGCGCCACATTGGCCACGCTGGTCAGCTTGAACGCGCTGAGAAAGGCCGCCGTGCCCGCCGCGCCGATGAATGCCGCCAGCACGCCAGGCCGCCCCATGCGGGCAAGTTCCGCCCCCAGGCGCCCGCGCGCGGCGATCATCGCCACCGTAAAGATCGCGCTGAAAAAGGCCCGCCAGAAGATCACCTCCCAATTGCTGGCCTCCACGCCCTTGGCAAAGATGCCCGCTGTACTGAAGAGCAGGGCCGAGCCGAGCATCAGCAGCAGTCCGGTGAAGCGGGGAGAGCGGGTCATGGGCGAGGTCCTTGCCTGGTGGTTCGGGGCTTTGTAGGCTGCGCCTCCTGACATCTATATGTCAGGAGTGATCGGGTAGACCGGAAAAATGCAGCGAACCGACCGTCTTTTCGAAGTGATCACGCTATTGCGTCGCGCCACAGGCCCGGTGACGGCCGAGCATCTGGCGCGGACGCTCGAAGTGTCGCCGCGCACGGTCTATCGCTATGTCGCGACGCTTCAGTCGATGCGGGTGCCGATCGATGGTGCGGCGGGCGTGGGATACATCCTGCGGCCGGGCTATGATCTGCCGCCGCTCAATTTCGATTCGGTCGAACAGGATGCCTTGATCGTCGGGATGGGTATGCTGGCGCGCACGGGCGATGCCGAGTTGCAACGCGCTGCCGAGCGGGTTCTGGCCAAGGTCGAGACCGGGCAGGGGCTGCGCGGGGCTATCGGGGTGTCGGATTGGGGCATTCCGGATGATGGTTGTGGGCTGGGGGCCAAACTGCGGCAGGCGATCCGCGACGAGGCGGTATTGGAGATCGAGTACCGCGCCATCTCGGGCGAGGCGACCCGGCGGCGGATCAAGCCTTTGGTGCTGACCTACTACGTAGAGGTCGCGGTTCTCAGGGCATGGTGTTGCCTGCGGCAGGACTACCGGGCTTTCCGCGTGGACCTGATCTGGAACACCGTTGTGACGGAGGAACGGTTTACCGGCGAGGGGGCGGCGCTGCGTGCGGCCATGCCCGACGAGGCACGCCCCCGGTTCGGGCGGCAGGGTCAAAGCCGGGAGAACAGCGCGCCCGGGTGATGCCCCTCGTGCGGCAGGCCCAGCGCCTGCATGAGCGTGAAGATCATCGCCTGATTGGACGTGACCACGGGTTTGCCGGTATGTGCCTCGACCCGCTCGATGACCTCGACGCCGCGCATGTCGGTACAACTGAGCACGATGGCGCCGGCGTCCGGGTGATCGGCGGCGATGGCCAATTCGTAAACCTCGTCGGGGGTCAGTTCTCCCTGCCCGTAATTGCTGAGGCTTCGGCCGATGTCGTGGCATTTCACCGTCTCGATCCCGGCTTCGGCGAGAAAGGCGGCGGCGTCTGTGTTGACCTGCCCCACATAGGGGGAGGCAAAGCCCACCTTCGTGATACCAAGCGCGTTGAGCGCCGTGACCAGGGCCCCGGCGGCGGTGATCGAGATAGCACCCGCTCGGGTCTTGATCTGCTCTGCAAGGTCGCGGTCGAACCCCACGCCATGCGTCAGAGTGGCCGAAGTGCAGCCATAGAGTACGGCACAAGGTCGGACGCCGGAAATCAGCCTGAGCGTCTCGGATATGTCCGCCGCCCCCAGCCCGGCCATCTGGTCGCTGTCGGGCACTGCGTCGATGTCGTAATCCCCCAGCCGGGCAAAATGCATCGTTGTGCCACTGGGCGCGAGGCGCATCATGTCCGGCTCGAGATTGGTGTTTGTATAAGGAACAAGCACGCCGATCTTGAGGCTTCGGGTGTCCGGTATCATGCCTGTCCCTCCCTGTGGCGGCGCAGAAGACGCTCGAGTTCCGACATCACCGCGTCGCTGCCGATGGTGGCGCGCAGGCAGTGGGCAAGGTCATAGCCCCCCATCCCGCGCAACAGCAGCCCGCCCGCGCGCAGGGCTGCGTCGGCGGCGGCGGCGGCGGCAGGCGTGCCGAAATCGATCAGCATGAAGTTGGTATGACTCTCGGGCACTCTGAGCCCGGTTGCGCGCAAGGCGCGGTTGGTCCGGTCGCGGATTGCGCCTGTTTGGGCAACTGCGTTCGCCATGTAATCTCGATCGCGGACCGCCGCCTCGGCCATCGCCTGGGATACGCCTGAGATGTTGTTGGGGTTCAGCAGCTTGCGGACCTCCTTGGCGATCTGATCCGGAAAGACGCCCCAGCCGACGCGTGCGCCCGCCAGCCCGTAAGCCTTGGAGAAGGTCCGGGTCACGACGCTGTCCCCCCGGTCCGGCAGCGCCAGTATGGCTGCGTGATCCTGATCGTCGAACTCGGCATAGGCCTGATCGATGACCAGCAGTACATCCGCAGGCAGGCCGTCGCGCAGCCGCGAGAGCTCGGCATTGGGCAGGCGCGTGCCCGTCGGATTGCCGGGGTTGCAAACAAAAACGACCCTTGTGCTGTGCGTCACGGCCTCCAGCAGCGCATCCACCGAAACGGTGTAATCGGGCTCCGGGACGGTGAGATAATCCGCGCCCGACTGCGCGCAGGCGGTGGCCACGAAAAGATAGCCATACGCGCTGCCCAGTACCTGATCGCCCGGACCGGCAAAGGCATGGATCAGCGCGCCGATCAGCTCCATCGACCCCGCGCCGCAGAGGATCGCCTGCGAGGCCAGCCCGTGCGTCTCGGCAATGGCTCGCCGAAGCGTCGTCCAGTCGGGGTCGGGATAGAGCGCGGACTGGGCCAGTGCGGCCCGCCCGGCGGCGATGACCCGGGGGTTGGTGCCAAAGGCGCTTTCGTTCTGGGCCAGAGAAACCAGCCCGGACTCCCCCAGATCGGCCAGCGCGTAAGGGGCCATGCGGCGCAGCCTGTCCACCGCGCGGATCATGATGCGGGCTCAGGTGTTACGCGGGAAAGGTTCTTTGTTTTCATGGTTTGGCAGATCCGGGGTCAGAGTGTCCATAAGGCGGAAAACGGCATGGTGCAGCCGTCGAACCACCACGTCCGAACGCAATGCACGTCTGTCCTGCCGGGAAACCTGCAATCTCTGGGCCATGTCCCGAGCCTAGCTTTCGCGCGCTCAAAGTCTAACCCAAAGCGACGTGAGCTTGCCAGAAAACGCCAGAAAACGCTGTAGCCCGGGCGGGAAGACCGGGAAGATGTTGAGACAATTCCCCTCAAAAACGCTTCGAATTTCGCGCATCCGTGTTACACAATCTGCGCGAACAGCAATGTGCGGTTGAGCAAGGGACAGCAAGGAAACGACATGATTCAGGAATTCAAGGACTTCATCGCCAAGGGCAATGTCATGGACATGGCCGTTGGTATCATCATCGGGGCGGCGTTCACCGCCATCGTCAGTTCGCTGGTGGCCGATCTCATCAATCCGATCATCAGCCTCTTTTTGGGTGGCATTGATTTTGCCGGGCTCTTTGCGGTGTTGGGCGAGGGCGAGTACACTTCGCTGGAGGCGGCCGAAGAAGCAGGTGCTGCGGTTTTTGCCTATGGCCGGTTCATCATGGCTATCATCAATTTCCTGATCATTGCCTTCGTGGTTTTCATTCTGGTGCGTTCGGTCAACAAGATGAAGAAGACGGAAGAGGAAGTGGCCGAGCCGGAGGTGGATCCGGGCCCGAGCGAACTCGACATCCTCGTGGAAATCCGGGACTCGCTGAAGAAGTAAATCGCAGCGCATCCGACGCGAAGGCCCGCCCAGGTGGCGGGTCTTTTGCGTGGCCGCATCAGGTCTTGCCTTCCAGCCCGTCGGCGGCGGCATCCGAGGCCCCGGGAATGCGCATCTCGAACACCTCGTCGATCACGGTGTAGTCATAATACCCCATCCGGGCGATGGGCCGGATCGCGGGAATATCGAGCTTGCCATCCGCCGCGATCGCCGCATCCTCCACATGGATCAGTTCGACCCGGCCAAAGACCACGTCCACCGTTCCGACGGGGCTCGCCCCCGGCAAGCGGTGAGTCGAGAGATACCGGCATTCGAACCGCGCAGGGCTTTCGCGGACATATCCGCCGGGAGCCAGGGTCGCGTCCGCCCTCGTCACGCCCGCGCGGTCGAATTCATCCGCTTCCGGCGGCAGCGCCATGGCCGAAATGTTGACCGCCTCACGCAGATCCCAGGTGGCCATGTTCCACACGAACCAGCCGGTTTCCTCGGCGTTAAGCACAGTATCCTTGCGCCGCCCGTCTGGGTACTGATTGGCAGCGAACATCACCATGGGCGGGTCGAAGGTCAGGTTCTGCCATTGGCTGTAGGGTGCGAGGTTGTGCACCCTGTCGGTGCTGATCGTCGAAAGCCAACCGATGGGCCGCGGCACCGTGCAGCTCTTGAAGGGCGAGTAAGGTAGCGGGCAGGGTTCCGATCCCGGTCTGTAGTCCATTTCAGATGCTTTCCTTCACACTGCCGGAAATACTTGCGCCACAGGCTTGAATCCCTGGTGCGCGCGGGGTGCCCCACGCCCCCCTCCGAGGCGCATGTTCTGCCCAGGCCATGGAATGCTTCATGACACCTCGCTTTGCGGCACCGTGCGCTTCACAGTTCATGGCGAGAGATACCGGGAGCCGCCGAAAAGTTTGAGCCCGCCGGGCCCGCGCCTATGCGGCGGTTATCGGCCTTGAGCAAAAAAGACGAACCCTCGACATGACAACCCTCTTCGATCGTATCGTGGAGGAGCTCATCATCCACAACAAGGCAGCTTTGTGGCACCACACCTGCGCAATCGACGCGCGGGGGTCCGACTGTGACCAGCCGTGTCACCGCGTCCTGTTCGCCCGGCGGGGTCGTGCAGGCGGCGAGGGCGGCGGCATTAACGGCAAATCGCATTGTTGCTCCCTATGTGGTGTGGTGTCAGGGTCGGATGGAATGGCCTCTCAGTCAACGACGCGCAGCGTCAGGTTGACCCGCCCGCCCTGCTCCAGCAGCGGTGACGTGCCGAACCTGATCCGATCAATACCATGATGCGCAAGCCGCGCGTCTCCGCCCATCACCATCACGTCGCCCGAGCGCAACCAGACCGAGCGCGTCTTGCCCCCACGCTGCACGCTGCCCATTCGGAACAGGGCTTCGTCCCCCAGCGATACCGACAGGACCGGCCATGAGAAATCAGCCTCGTCCCGGTCCTGATGCAGGCCCATACGCGCACCTTCGCGGTAGAAATTGATCAGACAACAATCGGGATCGCGATCTGCACTCACCAGATCGCGCCAGATTGCCAGAACCCGGCCCGGGATCGGTGGCCATGGGCAGCCTTTCGGATGCGCGTCCACATAGCGATAGCCGCGCGCATCGGAGAACCATCCGTAGCGACCGGCAGATGTCATGCGCACCGACATCTCCTTGCCAAAGCGCGTTTTGGGCGAAAAGAGCGGGGCCGCGGCCACGACGTCGCGCAGATCGGCCACGAGCGCCCGTTGCTCAGCCGGGGCGAGGTAACCGGACTGCAGCGCAAAGCCGGAGGGGAGGGGTTCTGGTACGGGCATGTCCGTGTCAGAGTGACCCAGAGCGCGAACAAAGCAAAGGGGACAGCATGATCCGATACCGACCGGGAGATGGAGTAGGTCCTCTGGACCCCTGGCCGATGGACAATCCAGACAGCCACTATGTGATCCGCAAGGGCAATCCTCAGACCTTTGGCCGATTGGATCAGGGCGGGCCGGGACAGACCACCCGCGCAGGCATCTGGCGGTGCACGGCCGGCGTTTTCGACTGCACCGAGCAGGGGGACGAGTTGATGACCGTCCTCGAAGGGCATTGCCGGATCACCAACCTCGCCAACGGACAGGTCCAAGAGGCGGGACCGGGCGAAACGCTGCTTTTGCGGGACGGGTCACGCGTGACCTGGGAGGTGACGAAGGATGTCACCAAGGTCTTTTTCGGGCACAAACCCGGAGGCTATTGACAGGGCCTCCGGGCGGGTGCGGAAAATGTGCATTTTCCGGTTCGTTTTCCGCGCGGAAAACGGTGCCGGTGGCAGGCATTGCTGTCGAATGATCACCGGATCGCGCCACGCAATGCCGGATTTGCGAAAAATTCGCGGGTTCTGCCCTTTGACTCAGGTTGCAGCACCCCGAACCCCTCCCTATATACGCCGGGACGCGCTAATTGCGTGACCATCATCGGTATCCGGATGCCTCAACGGGTTCGGGTCCCGCGTAATCGCCTTGAGACAAGAAGGGATGAAAACATGTCGAAAGTCATTGGTATTGACCTCGGAACCACCAACTCCTGTGTCGCCATCATGGATGGCAGCCAGGCCCGCGTGATCGAAAACGCGGAAGGGGCACGGACCACGCCCTCGATCGTGGCCTTCACGGATGACGAGCGCCTTGTCGGGCAACCCGCCAAGCGTCAGGCCGTCACCAACCCCGAAAACACCATTTTTGGCGTCAAGCGCCTGATTGGCCGCCGCGCGGATGACGCGGACCTGGCCAAGGACAAGAAGAACATGCCGTTCAACGTCATCGATGGCGGCAATGGGGATGCGTGGGTCGAGGCCAAGGGTGAGAAATACTCCCCCAGCCAGATCAGCGCATTCATCCTCGGCAAGATGAAGGAAACCGCCGAGAGCTATCTCGGCGAAGAGGTGACGCAGGCCGTCATCACCGTTCCCGCCTATTTCAACGACGCCCAGCGTCAGGCCACCAAGGATGCCGGCAAGATCGCCGGTCTCGACGTGCTGCGTATCATCAACGAGCCGACGGCAGCTGCGCTGGCCTATGGTCTGGACAAGGATGAAACCCATACGATCGCGGTCTATGACCTTGGCGGCGGGACGTTCGACGTGACCATCCTCGAGATCGACGAAGGCCTCTTCGAAGTGAAATCCACCAACGGGGATACATTCCTCGGCGGGGAAGACTTCGACATGCGGATCGTGAACTACCTCGCTGAGGAGTTCAAAAAGGAAAACGGCGTCGACCTGACCAAGGACAAAATGGCGCTGCAACGTCTGAAGGAAGCCGCCGAAAAAGCCAAGATCGAGCTGTCGAGCTCGTCGCAGACCGAAATCAACCAGCCCTTCATTTCGATGGGTTCGGACGGGCAGCCTCTGCACATGGTCATGAAGCTGACGCGTGCCAAGCTGGAAAGCCTGGTGGGTGATCTGATCAAGGCCTCGCTGAAGCCGTGCAAGGAGGCCCTGAAAGACGCAGGCATGTCCGCCAACGAGATCGACGAGATCGTTCTCGTGGGTGGTATGACCCGGATGCCCAAGGTCGTCGAGGAAGTGACCAAGTTCTTTGGCAAGGAGCCGCACAAGGGTGTGAACCCCGACGAGGTGGTCGCCATGGGTGCCGCCATTCAGGCGGGTGTTCTGCAAGGTGACGTGAAGGACGTGGTTCTGCTGGATGTGACGCCCCTCAGCCTCGGGATCGAGACGCTGGGCGGTGTGTTCACGCGCCTCATCGACCGCAACACGACGATCCCGACGAACAAGTCCCAGATTTTCTCGACCGCCGAGGACAACCAGAGCGCCGTCACGATCCGGGTCTTCCAGGGTGAGCGCGAGATGGCCGCCGACAACAAGATGCTGGGTCAGTTCAACCTCGAGAACATCCCGCCCGCACCGCGCGGAATGCCGCAGATCGAGGTCACGTTCGACATCGACGCCAACGGTATCGTGTCGGTCCAGGCCAAGGACAAGGGCACCGGCAAGGAGCACAAGATCACGATCCAGGCTTCGGGTGGTCTTTCGGACGACGACATCGAGAAGATGGTCAAGGACGCCGAGGAGAACGCGGAGGCCGACAAGGCACGTCGCGAGCTTGTCGAGGCGCGCAACCAGGCCGAAAGCCTCATCAACTCGACCGAGAAGTCGATGGAAGAACATGGCGACAAGGTCGATCCGACCACCATCGAGGCCATCGAGCTGGCCATTGCCGCGCTCAAGGATGATCTCGAGAAGGAGGATGCCGAAGCCGGCAAGATCAAGTCGGGCATCCAGAACGTGACGGAGGCTGCGATGAAGCTGGGCGAAGCCATCTACAAGGCCAGCCAGGAAGAGAGCGAGGACGAACCGATGGCAGCGGACGAAGCTGCCGCGAGCGGCGACGACGACATAGTCGATGCCGATTTCGAGGACCTCGACGGCGACAAGCGCGCCTGATGCGCAAGGCCAGGAACCAGAGGGGCCGGTCTGATCACCGGCCCCTATCGGTTCAGGAATAAGGACCAGGCGCATGTCCAAACGTGATTTCTACGAAGTTCTTGGTGTCTCGCGTGGCGCGTCCGCTGACGAGATCAAGAAAGCCTATCGCACGAAAGCCAAGGAGCTTCACCCCGACCGCAACAAGGACAATCCGAACGCAGAGACCCAGTTCAAGGAAGTCGGCGAGGCCTACGACACCCTCAAGGACGCGGACAAGCGCGCGGCCTATGATCGGTTCGGCCATGCGGCTTTCGAAGGCGGAATGGGCGGTGGCGCGCGGCCCGGCGGGCCCGGGCAGGGCGATTTCGCAAGTGCCTTCTCGGATGTCTTTGACGATCTTTTCGGCGATTTCATGGGAGGCCAGCGCGGTGGTGCGGGCGGTCGGCAGCGTGCTGCGCGCGGCTCGGACCTGCGCTACAACCTGCGGGTTACGCTGGAAGAAGCATTCTCAGGTCTTCAGAAATCCATCACCGTGCCCACATCCGTGCAATGCGGGTCCTGCAACGGGTCGGGTGCCGAGGGCGGAGCGGAGCCGACGACCTGTCCAACCTGCTCGGGCATGGGCAAGGTGCGCGCGCAACAAGGGTTCTTCACGGTCGAGCGGACCTGCCCGACCTGTTCAGGCCTGGGCCAGACAATCAAGAATCCCTGCAAGGGCTGCGGCGGCGCAGGCCGGGTGGAAAAAGAGCGCGCCCTGAGCGTGAACATCCCCGCCGGGGTCGAGACCGGCACGCGTATTCGCCTGTCGGGCGAGGGCGAGGCGGGTCTGCGCGGCGGCCCTCCGGGGGACCTCTATATCTTCATCGAGGTTGCCAAGCACAAGCTCTTTGACCGCGATGAAAACCACTTGTTCTGTCACGTACCGGTGTCCATGACGACCGCGGCGCTGGGTGGAGATCTCGAAGTGCCCACGATCGACGGTGGCCGCGCGCGGGTTAAAATCCCTGCGGGCAGCCAGGCCGGGCGGCAGATGCGGCTGCGCGGCAAGGGGATGCCGGCGCTACGCGGCGGCGGGACCGGTGACATGTTCATCGAACTGGCGGTGGAGACACCGGTGAACCTGACCAGCCGCCAGAAGGAGATACTCAAGGAGTTCGACAGTCTCAGCGAGGACAACAATCCCGAGAGCAAGAGCTTCTTTTCATCGGTCAAGACCTTCTGGGACAGCATGAAGAACTGAACTGGCCTTGATACCGGGAGATGCGCGGAGGGGCCGGCCCCTCGACCTTTCCGGAAAATTCATGACAAGAAAAAGAGCCGGAGCTGCGTTGCGTCGGCTCTTTTCTCTTCGCGGTGCGGGCGGTACTGTGAGCGACAATCAGCGCGGGTGCAGCCGCGGATCAGGGGACAGAATTCATGGCGCATATTATCGTCGTCGGCAACGAAAAGGGTGGGGCCGGGAAATCCACTGTGTCGATGCATGTGGCGACCGCACTGGCGCGGATGGGACACAAGGTCGGCGCGCTGGACCTGGACCTGAGGCAGAAAACCTTCGGGCGTTACGCGGCAAACCGGAAGGCCTATCTGGAAAAGATCGGCATCGACTTGCCCAGCGCGCAGTATCATGAACTGCCGGAGGTGGATGCCGAAAACCTCAAACCCGGCGAAAACGTGTATGACCGTCGTCTGAGCGAGGCTGTGGCGCGTCTGGAGCCCGACAGCGATTTCATCATCATTGATTGCCCCGGATCACACACGCGGTTGAGCCAGGTCGCGCATTCGCTGGCCGATACGCTGGTCACACCTCTCAATGACAGTTTTGTCGATTTCGACCTTCTGGCGCATGTGGATGCGGATGGGCAGGAGATCCTGGGGCCGTCGGTCTATTCGGAGATGGTCTGGCATGCTCGGCAACTGCGCGCACAGGCGGGATTGAGGCCGATCGATTGGGTCGTGGTGCGCAACCGGCTGGGCGCACAGGTCATGGTCAACAAGGAAAAGATGGGCCGTGCGCTCGAAAACCTTGCCAAGCGGATCGGGTTTCGCACCGCGTCGGGCTTCAACGAGCGGGTGATTTTCCGCGAGTTGTTTCCGCGTGGGCTCACGCTTCTGGACCTCAAGGATGTAGGCGTAAAGCAGCTCAACATCTCGAACGTGGCCGCCCGCCAGGAGTTGCGCGACCTGATCAATGCCTTGCGCCTGCCGGGAGTCACGGTGAACTTCTGACGGCGACGGATTCGACCCTGAGCGAAGAGATGCCGACCACATCTGGGTGTCTGCCAGTTTTATCCACAAGATTTTGAGGCGAAATGTGACAAAAAACCCCGATTGGGCGCTGGAAACGGCGCGGGGGGCTTGAAGTGCGCAGCGCTTCTCTGGCAACAGGCTTAAAGGGCAATCTGGACGGGCAAGGGCAAGCTATGAAAAAGGGTCTTATCGCGGCGCTGGTACTTTTCCTGAGCGGTTGCGGGGTCGCCTATATCAGCCCTGGCGTGCCCGCCAATGATCCCAAGGTCGACGTCCGTCCGTTGACGCTTCAGATTGTCAAGGAAGCGAACCTCGCCCCCTATCGCCCCAAGACCCTGCCGGCGGTCTTCTTCCAGAGTGCCGGAGGTGCGGCGGGTCTGCGCGGAATCGGAGCGGTGCCGCCCGCATCGCTGGACCGCCCGACCAAGCCGTCATCGCTTCCGGTCAAACTTCCGCCGAGCGCGCCGCAGGTTCCCTATACGATCGGTGTGGGCGACGTTGTCCTGCTGTCCTCGCCGCAGGGGGGGTCGACTGTCGAAGAGCTGAGCGGATTGCTGGCGGCGCAGAACAGCCGCCAAGGCTATACCGTGCAGGATGATGGCGCGATTGCCATTCCGGATGTGGGTCGCGTTTTGCTGGGCGGGCTGACGCTGGAAGAGGCCGAGGCGCAGGTCTTCCAGGAATTGGTGTCGAACCAGATGGACCCGGCCTTTTCCCTCGAGATTGCCGAGTTCAACTCCAAGCGTGTTTCGGTGGGCGGTGCCGTGGCGAAGCCCACGATCGTGCCGATCACACTGGTGAACCTGACGCTGGAGGAGGCACTGGCCGGTGCCGGCGGCATTGCGACACGTGATCAGGATTATGCCTCGATCCGGCTCTATCGTGACGGCACGCTTTATGAAGTGCCGCTGAGAGAGTATTACAAGCGCCCGGCCGTGCAGAAGACGCGCCTGGCCCCCGGCGATTCGATCTTCATCGACACGGCCTATGAACTGGACAATGCCCAGGCCTATTTCCAGGAGCAGATCGCGCTGGCGCAGTTCAAGCAGCAGTCCCGGGTGCAGGCGCTCAACGAACTCAACTCGACCATGAACCTGCGCCGCGCCGCGCTGGATGAGCAGCGGACGAATTTCCTGGCGCGCCTGGAGGTGGACGCGGTGGACCGTGACTATGTCTATCTTGCCGGGGAAGTGCGCGAGGACAGCCGTTTTCCGTTGCCTTTCGACCGCAAGGCGTCGCTGGCGGATGCGCTGTTCAGCCAGGGCGGGATGACCACGGAAAAGGCCAACCCAAGCCATGTCTACGTTCTGCGGGCGGTGAAGAGTACCGACCGGGTCGTGGCCTATAACCTGAATTTCCGGAATGCGGGCAACCTGGTGATGGCAACCAAGTTCGAGCTGCGTCCCGATGACATTATCTTTGTCGCCGAGCAGCCCGTGACCAAGTGGAACCGCACACTGCAGCAGATCGTGCCGAGCCTGATCACCAGCGGCGCGGCCATCGCGAACAACTGACACTAGCGCGTCCTGCGAAACGCATGATTACAGTCCCGGGTTGCCCAGGCACCCGGGATTTTTCATGACACACGGGCGGGAAGGTGAGAAAGGCGACGGGATATGTCGTGAATGGCTGGTTTCCCGTGTCTCTGCTACGAAAGATTCGATAGGACCCCAGCAGCGAGACGGCCGTCATGATCACCCCAGGAACCGCCCCCAATGACGCGCAGTTTTCGCACATTGCCGCCTTTGTCCTGTCCGATCCGTCGGACGTACCCGAGGACGTCTTGCGGTTCGCGAGCACGTTGCTGATCGACACGCTGGGTGTGGCCGCGGGGGCAGTGGCGATGGAGCCGGGCCGGATCGCGCGGGATTTCGCGGTGGATTTCCAGGCCGCCGGGCCCGGGGGATGCGCTGCTGCGCTTCTCTTCGATGGGCGCGCGGCCGGTTTGCCGGGCGCGATCTGGGCGCTGGCCACGCAAATCGACAATCTGGACGGACATGATGGCTATAATCCGACCAAGGGTCATATCGGTTGCGCGGTTGTGCCTGCGCTGATGGGGTTTGCGGCGCAGACCCCGGATTTGAGCGGGCGCGATGCCCTTGTCGCATTGGCGATGTCCTACGAGGTGGCGGCACGGGCCGGGATCGCGCTACATGCGTCCGCGAGCGATTATCACACGTCCGGGGCCTGGAACGCCCTGGGCGTTGCGGCGCTGGGGGCGCGGTTGCGTGGCAGCGGCGCGGCGGTTCTGCGCGAGGCGTTGGGCATCGCCGAATATCACGGACCGCGCAGCCAGATGATGCGCGAGATCGACAATCCCACGATGCTGCATGACGGTTCGGGCATGGGGGCGCTCGTTGGGGCGCAAGCTCTTTTGATGGCCGAGCGTGGCTTTACAGGTGCCCCGGCGATCACCGTGGAGGCGGCGGAACTGGCGCATGTCTGGAGCGATCTGGGGCAGGACTGGACCGTGGTCAGGAACTATATCAAACCCTATCCGGTCTGTCGCTGGGCCCATGCCGCCCTGGATGCGCTGCGGGGGCTCAAGCGCGCGCACTGCTTTGAGATCGAGGACGTGGAGCGGGTTACGATCCGGACCTTTGCTGAAGCCGCGGCTCTGGTGATGGAGGCGCCGCGGACCACGTCCGAGGCGCAGTATTCGCTGGGGTTTGCTGCTGCGGCGGTGCTGGTGCATGATCAGGTCACGGCGGCGCATATCTCGGGCGATGGTTTGCGCGATGCGCGTGTGCTGGCGCTGTTGCCCCGGATCGGGGCGGTGGCCGACGCGCGCCATTCCGACCGTTTCCCCGAGGGGCGCTGGTCGGATGTGGAGGTGATCCTACGGGACGGGCGGGTGCTGACGTCGGGCGATGTTCATGCTCGGGGTGGACCGGAGGCACCAATGGAGGACAGCGAAGTGGAGGCAAAGTTCATGGCGATGACGGCAGAGCTGGCCCCCGAGCGGGCGCGGGCCATCTGGGTGATGCGCGACCGGTTGCTGGAACCCGACACGAAATTTTCCGAGCTGGCAGCGCTGGTCGAGGGTGTGCCATGACGCGCGTGATGATCCTCAACGACCGGACCGAGGCGATGCGGGCGCGTCTGGCCGAACGGTGCCCCGAGGCCGACATCGCCACCTGCGAGCGTTATGCGGACGTGCCGGGCATGGTGGAGAGCTTTCGGCCCGAAGTGCTTTACTCGGTAACCTTTGCAGGTCGCGATGGCTATCCGCGCGAAGCGGTAAAAGGCGCGCACGGCCCGGCCTGGCTGTCAGTCGGGGGATCGGGCGTGGACCACATGGAGGGGTGGGATCCGGCGCGGCTGACGGTCACCAATTCGGCGGGTGTTGCTTCGGCGATGATGGCGGAATACGTGATGGGTGCCGCGCTGCATTTCACACTGGACGTGGCCGGGTTGCAGACCGATCAGGAGAACCGCATCTGGAACCCTGCCCGCCGTGTCCAGCCGCTCAAGGGCAAGACCTGCCTTGTCGTTGGCCTGGGCAACACCGGCCGGGCGGTGGCGGAACGGGCCAAGGCGTTCGGGATGCGGGTGATCGGGACGCGGGCACGGCCCGAGGCAATGGCCCATGTGGACGAAGTACATTCCAGCGACGCCTTGCCCGGGCTGTGGGGGCGGGCGGACCTGATCGCCGTCTGCGTGCCGCTCCTGCCCACGACACGCAAGCTGGTGGATGCGCGCGCCTTTGCGGGGATGAAGAAGAGTGCCATCCTTGTGGATGTTTCGCGCGGGGGGGTTGTGGACGGTGCCGCCATCACCAACGCGATGCGCAGCGGGGCCATCGCGGGGGCAGCGCTGGATGTGTTCGAGGCCGAGCCCCTGCCGCCTGATCACGCGCTTTGGGGGATGGAAAACGTGCTGATCTCACCCCATTGCTCGGCCGTTTTCGACGGATGGGACATGATGTCATTCGAGCTGTTCTGCGACAACCTGGAGCGCTGGCGTGCAGGCGAGGCGTTGCAGAACGTGGTGGATCCATCGCGCGGGTATTGACGCAGGAGATGGGTGCAAACACCCATCGCTTCGCCTCAGCCGACGTGAAACAGCGTGTTGAAGAGCTTGGGGTCGATGCTTGTGGACGCGAAGGTCCGACCTTCGGTCAGGATCGACACGGCGTCATGGCTGTGCAGGCTTTCCTGGTGGCTGGCCACTATGCGGAAATCACCGATGCGGGTGTCAGCCAGAAGCTGCTGACAGAAGAGCCGCGCGGCGTCCTCCACAAAGATCGGGCTGGCGGCGTTCAACTCGGCAAAGGCCTGCTCGTCCTCGCGCTTGACCATAACCTGCGTTTCGGTCGGCACGGCCTTGCGGGCAATGTCGACAAGGTCCTCGAACCACAGGCAATCGCCGCAACACGTCTCGATCGAAATCCGCGCCACCGAGCGCTGAGAATGCGGTGTAGCCAGCTGCCCGCGCGACTGGCGGGCATGTTCGCTGAGCTCCAGAGAACAGGGGCAGGTGGATGAATACACGTAGTCCAGGTGCATGAACTTGCGCCGTTCACCGCCCTGTTCCACCAATTCCAGCGCGAAGTCGTAATACTGGTAGCCTTCGAGCCCCGAGCGCAGCGACGTGATCTTCATCGGGTAGGAGAACCGCATCTGAATGCGCGCGTCGATGCTGTCGAGATCGCTGATGTAGTCCTCGAGCGCGGCCTCGATCACCTCGAAGCTGAAGGTCTTTTCGGCATGTTTGTAGAAGCTGCGCATAATGCGCGACATGTTGATGCCCTTCTTGCCGGCTTCGAGGCTGACCGTGCCGGTCACCGAGGTTTCAAGCGTCAGATCATCCCCATCGCGGCTGTGAAACCGGATTGGCAGGCGGAAATTCGAGATGCCCACGTGCTGCAATTGTTGTTTCGCGCCGCGGATGAGCGAAGTGGGCCCGTTCTGCAGATCGGGCAGCGTGGCGCGATAGGCGGCATCCACGTCGAATTCCTCGGGATAGACGCGTGCCAGGGTGGGGTAGTTCGACACGGCGCCAGCAGGCAGCAGCCGTGCAATTGCGGGGTCCAGATCGGCCACTTCCTCGGGGCTGGCCGTCGCTGCCCAGGCGCGCAGACGCGTCAGCGCCTCTTCGGCCTCGGTCCGATCCGGTGCGCCCTTCAAGTCCGACGGATGAATGTTCATATGCGGCTGCCCTCTTCGTGTGCCGACCCCCTACATAGGGCGTTGCGGCGAAAATTACCATAATTCACCAGTGGTACGGCAGAACCGCGCCAGCGGATCACTTGTCAGCCCGCTGCAAGACATGTCAGGCTTCACCGCAGGGTCCACATTGGGAAGGCTGCGCGACATGCAAGACCTGTTCGATCTGGAGCGGTTCCCGCTCGATCAGCCAAAGAGCGCGGCATGGGCGGCGTTGGTGGCGCGGTGCCGGGAGGATTTGACGCGCGAGGGGATGTACAACCTCGAAGGGTTTCTGCGACCGGACGTCGCCGCAAAAGAAGCCCTCCGGCTGACCCCGCTCTTTGACAGTGAGAGTTTTCGTCACGAACGGCGGCACAATATCTACTTCACTGACCGGATCGACGGGCTGGAAAGGGATCACCCGGCGTTGACCCGGCTCGAGACATCGAATCGCACGCTCTGTGCCGATCAGATCGTGGGGTCGGCCCTGCTGGCGCTCTACGAATGGCCGCATTTCTCCGCCTTTCTCGCAGCTACGGTGGGCAAAACGAAACTCTATGTCATGGAGGATCCCCTCGCGCGTGTGAATGTCATGTCCTACCGAGAGGGGCAGGCGCTGAACTGGCATTTCGACCGGTCCGAGTTCACCACGACGCTGCTCTTGCAGGCCCCGGAGGCGGGGGGTGCATTCGAATTTCGCACCAATCTGCGTGGCCCGGATGACCCCAATTACGAGGGCGTGGCGGCGCTGCTGGGGGGCGCGATACGCAGAGGAAGAGCCTGACCCTGGAGGCCGGAACACTGAATGTCTTTCGCGGTCTCAACACGGCGCACCGGGTGTCGCAGGTCAAAGGCGGCACGCCTCGGGTGATTGCGGTCTTTTCCTATTTCGAACAACCGGGTGTTGCCTTCAGCGCCGAGGAGCGATTGGGGTTCTACGGGCGGGCAGTCCCATTTTGAATTTATTTTGAAGTACTTACCATTTGGCCGAAACGCGCCAAGCAGGTATGTTACCCCTTGATCGGACCAGGATGGCCGAACCTATATCCAAGAGAACACGTGTGGTGCGTAGGGAGCACGTGGGGATGCGGAGGGTTCAGCCATTGGGCAGATCCCTCCGCTGATTCTGTGGACCTGGCCGCCCGGCGCGAGCCTGAACAACGATCTCAGAACAGTGTCAGTACCAGCCCCATTACCGCCGACCCGAACGCGGCATAGCCACCATCGATCAGCATCAACCTGCGCGAGCGTCCGGCAAAGCCATAGCATGTGGCCATGAAGGGTGCCGCCATGAAGGCACCGATTCCCAACCCCGAGATCAGCCCTTCGCCCGCGGTGTCGATGCCGCTGAGCGAAAAGACATGCCGCATCATCCCGGCCACGATGATCATCGCGACAAAGCCGCGGATATAGGGCAAGGGGTTCGAGCGGTTCGCCGGAAGGCCGTTTTCATCCAGCGGCACGCCCGACAACTGTGCCCAGGTCGAGCCGAGCAGCGTGTACCAAACCGCGCCAAAGGCAAAGCCTGCCACGCCGGCGGCCAGGACGTTCACGAGTTCCATTGTCTTGCTCCCTCAAGGTTCTTGTAAGGGGAATCTGACCGAATAGTGCTGCCGGGTCCAGAAATTACAGGTCGACGCCCGCCATTTCACAAATGATGCGCCATTCCTCGTCGGTCACGGGTTGTACGGAAAGGCGCGAGTTGCGCACCAGAACCAGGTCGCAAAGGCGCGGATCGTCCTTGATCATCTTCAGCGTTACCAGGCGTTTCACCGGTTTGACGGCCTTGATGTCCACGCACTCCCAGCGGTCATCGTCGGTGGTGCTGTCGGGATGGGCCTCGGCGATCACCTCGACAATCCCGACAATCTCCTTGTCCTTTTGTGAGTGATAGAAAAAGCCACGATCGCCGACCTTCATCTCGCGCATGAAATTGCGGGCCTGGTAGTTGCGCACGCCATCCCATTCTTCGCCAACCTCGCCCTTGGCGACCTGCTGATCCCAGCTCCAGGTCGAGACTTCGGACTTGAACAGCCAGTAGCGCATCGTTCAGATCACCTTGTTCCAGGGAATCAGTTCGACGCTTTCGAAGAGGCCCGCGTGGCCATAGGGGTCGCCTGACACCCATGCCTCGGCCTCGGCCATGTCGGCCACCTCCAGTACGATCAGCGAGCCGCACATCCTACCCTCGGCATCCAGTAGCGGGCCGGCCTGGGTCACGGCGTCCGAGGACTTGAGATAGGCCACATGGGCGTCGCGGGTGTCGAGGCGGATCTGGAGCGCACCGGCCTTGTCGCGAGCGATGAGGGCAATCAGCATCATTCTTCCTTCAATGGTCGTGAGAGGAGCATATCCATGGCCTGATCCACGCGCAATTCGCCGACCGCCAGCGCGGCGACGGCGGCGGTCACCGGCATGTCGATCTCCAGTGTGCGGGCGCGGGCCAGCGTGGCGCGGGCGGTGGCGACACCCTCGACGGTGATCGTGTCATCAAACGCTTCACCGCGCCCGAGGCTGAGGCCATAGCGCAGGTTGCGCGATTGCCTGGACGTGCAGGTGAGCGCCAGGTCGCCAAACCCCGAAAGCCCAACCAGGGTTTCGGGCAGTGCGCCCATGGCGGTGGCCATGCGGCTCATCTCGGCAAAGCCGCGGGTCATGAGAGCGGCGCGCGCGCTTTCGCCCAGGCCCGCGCCGATCACGGCACCACAGGCAATGGCGATGACATTCTTGAGCGCGCCACCCAGTTCCGCGCCGGCCACGTCAGTGGTGCGGTAGAGACGCAGGGTTGGCGTACTGAGCGCCTGTTGCAACGCAGTGCCTGTCGCCTGATCGGCACAGGCCAGCGTCAGTGCGGTTGGCAGGCCGCGCGCGATGTCGGCGGCAAAGCTGGGGCCAGTGAGCACGGCGGGCACCGCGTCGGCAACGGTCCCGGCAATGATACGGGTGGGGCTGGCTTCGGTCCCGAGTTCGACACCCTTGCAGCAGACGACAAGGGTTTTGCCGGAAAGCAGACTCGCATGGAGGGTGAGATTGGCGCGCAGAGTCTGTGTGGGTACGGCCAGCAGGATTGTATCGCAATCTCGAAGAGCAGCTGCCTCCGCAGTGGCCATCAGAGTGTCCGGCAGCGTGATGCCGGGCAGGCGGCTTGCGTTCTTTCGGTTGGCCTGCATGGCCGCTGCGTGATCGGCGTCGCGCGCCAGAAGGCGAATCGGTCCGTTCGCGGACAGGGCCACTGCCAGAGCCGTTCCGAATGCGCCTGCGCCCATCACGCCGATCATGCCTTGGCTCCCTTCTTGCCCGAACCGAGCATGGCGGGACTGGTTCGGTCAAGGGGCCATCGGGGCCGTGCGCCAAGCGCCAGATCATCCCGCTTGCCGACGGCGAACAGCTCGGCCCCCGCATAGGCGATCATCGCGGCGTTATCCGTACAGAGCGCCAGCGGCGGTGCGGTGAAACCGGCACCTGCCTGATTGGCGACCTCTTCGAGCCGGGCCCGGATAGCGGCGTTGGCGGCAACACCGCCTGCGACAGCGAGGGTCGGCGTGGCAGGGTTTTCCGCGAGGTACGCCGCCAGGGCGCGGCGGGTTTTCTCGGCCAGCACGTCACAGACTGCGGCCTGGAACCCGGCGCAGAGATCGGCACGGCTCCGGCGTGAGAGGGTGTTACCCGTCATCTTGCTGTCGCGGGCGCGCAGGATCGCGGTCTTGAGTCCCGAAAAGGAGAGGTCACAGCCGGGCCGGTCCAGAAGCGGGCGAGGGAAGGCGAATCGGCCGGGATCTCCCAGCCTGGCCTCGGCCTCGACCGAAGGCCCGCCGGGTTGAGGCAGGGCCAGCAAGCGCGCGACCTTGTCGAAAGCCTCGCCCGGCGCGTCGTCGATGGTGCCGCCCAGCCGCATGAAGTCATCGGCACCGCGCACGATCAGGTACTGGCAGTGCCCGCCCGAGACCAGCAGCATGAGATAGGGATAGGCCACGGCGTTGGTCAGCCGGGGAGTCAGCGCATGGCCCGCCAGATGGTTCACTCCGATCAACGGTAGCCTCCGCCCAGCGGCGATCCCCTTGGCGCACATCACGCCGGACACCACGCCGCCGATCAACCCGGGTCCCGCGGTCACGGCCACTGCATCCACCTGGCTCAATGTGAGCCTGGCCCCTCCCAGGGCTTCGGTCACGCACATGTCAAGCTTTTCGGCATGTGCGCGGGCGGCGATCTCGGGGACCACGCCGCCAAAAGCGTCATGCAGCGTGCCCTGGCCATGCACGACAGAAGACAGGACATGCGCGCCATCACGATCCACGCGCACCAGCGCCGCGGCGGTATCGTCGCAGCTGCTTTCAATGCCGAGCAGGGTCAGCGGGGTCATGGGCGTTTCCGTTGCGGTGTCGCTTGCAGGCAGGTAACACCGAGGACAGTGTCAAACAACCGCCGAGGAGCCGTATGCCCCCCAGCCTGCTGATCACGCGCCCTGCGCCGGGGGATGCCGAGTTCGCCGATGTGGCCCGGACACGGCTGGGATGCTGCGTGCCGGTAGTGTTGTCGCCGGTGCTGAGGATCGAGGGCACTGGTCAACCGGTCGACCTGCAGGGGGTTGCCGCGCTGATCATCTCCTCGCGTCATACGATCCGTTTTATTCCGGCATGTGGTCTCCCGCTTTGGGTGGTGGGGCGTAAAGTCGCCGAAGCGGCGCAAAAGGCCGGGCTTGTCGTGGTCCATGTGGCGCGGGACAGCGCTGCGCTTTTGGCTGGCATGAAAGCGATGCAGCCGTCCGGACCCTTCCTGCATCTGCGCGGTGAACATGTGGCGGGCGATATCGCCAATAACCTTGGCAGGTCGGGGATCGTTTGTACCGAGCAGGTCGTCTATCGGCAGGAGGCTGAGCTTCTGACCACCGAAGCGCGGGCGCTTCTGGATGGCGAACAGCCCGTCGTTTTGCCCCTTTTTTCGCCGCGCAGCTGCACCATCTTGTATGATCAGGGTCCGTTTCGTGCACCAGTCGTCGTGCTGGCCATCAGCAAGACAGTCGTACAAGTTCTGCCCGACGCGGCGGCGGCGGTGGTTTTGGTGGCTGAACGCCCGGACGGGGCGGCCATGGCCGAAGCGCTGCCCGCGGCGGTTGAGGCTGCTAAGCGGCTTGAGGGTCAAATGGGGGCGCAGTAAGGTGGCGCGGGTGTCTCGCGTCCAAAGGGGAACAACAGAAGTGGCTGCCAGGAAGAAACCGACCACGCGCAAACCTGCCGTAACCAAGCCTGCAAAGGCCGAGGCCGCGCCAGACGAGGCAGCAATCGAAGCTGTGGAATCACAAGGTGACGAGACCGTCGTGGATGCCGATGACACGAAGTCGGTTGCAACCGAGACGCCGGATCTGGACAAGGATGCCGACTCTTCGGTTGAGGATGCCAGTGACCGCGTTGACGTCGACATGGACAATGCAGCGGGCGACGAGCCGGGAACCGATGCGGAACCTGCTTCGGAACATACCGCCAAGGGCCCCTTCCACCCGCCTGCTCCGACCCCGGCGGAAGCCCCGCAAAGCGGCGGGTTTGGCGGGCTTGTTTTTGGTGGGATCGTCGCGGCGCTGATCGGCGCATTTGCGGCCTTTCTCGTGCTTCCCCAACTGGGATTCGGGGCGAAGGATCAAAGCGCCGAGCTCGCCACTCTCCAGACGCGGCTGGAAGATCAGTCGGGACGTATCGCCGAGCTGGGACTCCGGGTCGAGGCGGTGGAAGCGGCACCGGACCTGTCAGTGTTCGAAAAAGGGTTGAGCGACGTTGAGGCGCAGATCGCCGATATTGCGGACCGGGTAGCCGTGCTGGAAGAACGGCCCGTCTCGTCGGGGAGCGGTGCTGGCGCGAACAGCAAAGATGTGGCGGAACTGCGCTCGGCACTTGCCGCCCAACAGGCGCAGGTCGAAGCATTGATGGCCAGCGCCGCGCAAGCCGAGGCAAACGCCGGGGCATCTGCCACGGCAACGCTGCGCCGTGCGGCGCTCACGCGCATCCGCACGGCTCTGGACACAGGCACCGGGTTCGATGCGGCGCTGGCGGATCTCGAGGCCACGGGGCAGACGGTGCCGGAAGTCTTGACGCGGGTGGCCGCAGAGGGCGTGCCCACCCTGGCCGATCTTCAGGGATCATTCCCAGAGAGCGCGCGCGCTGCATTGGCCGCAGCGCGGGCCGCCGATCCCGAGGCTTCGGCCGGGTCTGGCTTGTTGGGTTTTCTCAGCAACCAGTTGGGGATGCGATCTCTGGAGCCGCGCGAAGGGAATGACCCCGACGCGATTCTGAGCCGCGGCGAAGCTGCCTTGCGCGATGGCCGGCTGACGGATGCCATTGCCGAGATCGAGGCGCTGCCTGAAGTGGCACGCACCGAGCTGTCGGGTTGGGCCGGACAGGCCACAAAACGCATGACGGCGGTCAACGCCGTCGAAACCCTCGGGGCAGACCTCGAGTAACGCAAGCAAAGGGCGACCCATATGCTTTGGTCCGTGATCAAGATCGTTGTTTTCCTCGCCCTTGTGCTGGGTGCGGCCTTTGGCGCGATGTACCTGCTTGACCTCGAAGGCGGGGTCCGGATCGTGATGGCGGGCTACGAGCTTAACCTGACCCCGATCACCGCTGTCATCGCGCTGGTGTTGCTGATCCTCGCGGTTTGGCTGTTGCTCAAACTCACATCTCTGGTGATCGCTGTGCTTCGGTTCATCAATGGCGATGAGACAGCGATCACCCGGTATTTCGACCGAAACCGTCAGGAAAAGGGCTACAAGGCCTTGACCGAAGGGATGATGGCGTTGGCCTCGGGCGAGGGGCGCGAAGCTATGGCGCGGGCATCCAAGGCGGAGAAATATCTCAAGAAGCCCGAACTGACCAACCTGATCACTGCCCAGGCCGCCGAAATGGCCGGCGACCGGCGCAAGGCCGAAGAGGTGTACAAACGCCTTTTGACCGACGACAAGACGCGGTTCGTGGGTGTGCGGGGCCTCTTGAAACAGAAGCTGGAGGATGGCGACACGGACACCGCGCTCAAGCTGGCGGAAAGGGCATTCGGCATGAAGCCGGCGCATGTGGAGGTGCAGGACGCGCTGTTGCAATTGCAAACCAGCCACCAGGATTGGTCCGGGGCGCGCTCGACGCTGAACGCCAAGCTCAGGCATGGCAGCCTGCCGCGCGATGTGCACCGGCGCCGTGACGCGGTGCTTGCGTTATCCGAAGCCAGAGCCGTGGCCGAGGAGGGCAGCAGTATCGAAGCACGCGAGGCGGCCATTCAGGCCAACCGGCTGAGCCCGCATCTCATTCCCGCCGCCGTGATGGCCGCGCACGGCTATATCGATGACGGCAAGCCGCGCTATGCGGTGCGGGTCATCCGCAAGGCCTGGGAGGCGCAGCCGCATCCTGACCTCGCCGCAGTCTACGCGGCGGTCGAGCCGGACGAGACCCCCGAGGCGCGCATCAAGCGCTTTGCCCGGCTCTTCAAGCTGACGCCAGGGCATCGCGAGGCCAGGCTGGTCGAGGCCGAGCTGCATATCGCGAACGAAGATTTCCCCGCCGCCCGCCGCGCCCTGGGCGATCTGGCCGAGACCGATCCGGACGCGCGGGCGTTGACCATCATGGCCGCGGTCGAGCGCGGCGAGGGGGCGGATGACGCAGTGGTCAAGGGGTGGCTGGCCAGGGCGCTGAGTGCCCCGAGGGGGCCGCAATGGATCTGCGGCAATTGCCAGCATATCCAAGCGGAATGGGTCGCCTCATGCGAAAACTGCGCGTCCTTTGATACGTTGGAATGGAAGACACCGCCGATGAGCCAGGTGGCGATGCCCACGGGCGTGGAGATGTTGCCGTTGATTGTGGGGGCTATCGAGGATCAGAAGGCCGTTCAGGAGGCCGCGAGCGAGGATGGTGACGGCATCGTGGATGCCGAGATCGTCGAGGATGAGGTCTCCGAAAAGGCCGGTTGATCCCTCTCGCGCCCGATCAGGATTTGCGATAGCCTTTTGACCTCATGATAAACAACCTGATCAATCTCAAACAGCTTGAGGCCTTTGTCTCGGTCGTGGATTGCGGCACGTTTCGCGCCGCTGCCGGGCATCTGAAAACCACCCAGCCCAATATCTCGGCCCGGATCGCGGCGCTTGAGGCGCATCTGGACGTGGTGCTCCTGCACCGCGATGCAGGCTCGGTACGGCTGACGCAAAAGGGCGAGGCACTTCTTCCTGCGGCCCGTGAGGTGCTGTGGGCTGCAGAAGGCTTTGTCGAGACGGCCAGGCGCACGGACCTGATCGAGGACCGGCTGAGGTTGGGGGTGACCGAACTGGTGGCCTGCACCTGGCTGCATGAATACCTGCGGCAACTGCACGGGCTTTATCCCGGCGTGTCGGTGGAACTGACCGTGAACCTCTCGCGCGAGCTGGACCGGGAAATGGCTGAGGGGCTGCTGGACATCGCCGTGCAGACCGCCCCCTTCGAGGCGGGGAGTGACACGGTGGCGGCATTGGGGAGCTATGCCTATCGCTGGGTGGCCGCACCCGAGATGACGGCGGGGCTGCCGGAGGGCAATGGGCTGGCGCGGCTGTTTCAAACGCCGGTGCTGATGCACGCCCGCAATACGCAGGTGCCGAATTCGCTGGGGGAACGGCTCAGGCACGAAGGCGTAAGGGCGGACAAGCTGGTCTACAATTCCAGCCTGACCTCGTGCTTGCAAATGGCCGTGGACGGGCTGGGCGTCGCGCTTTTGCCCGAGGTCCTGACGCGCGAGGCAGTTGAGGCCGGGAGGTTGGTGCCGGTGGACTGCGACTGGCTGCCCGATCCGCTTGAGGTGTTTGTTCGCCATGACAGGCGGCGTGCACCGCGTTTCGTGCGCATGGCGGCAAAGCTGACCGAGGCGGTTTCAGCGCCGCACATGATAATGATTTCTGATCAACCTGAACGAAACGAATAATTGGACCTGTTCGAGCCTATGCGCGAAGGTATCGCGACACGCACAAGAGGGGCGGGACATGGCGGCAGAGGCAATCAGATTGGGCGTCGACATTGGCGGTACGTTCACCGATGTGGTTCTGGAGGTGGGCAAGTCGTCCCATTCCACCAAGGTTCTGACCACCTACGCCGCCCCGGAAAGCGCCATCATCGACGGACTGCACCAGGTTTGCGCCAAGGCCGGGATCGGCACGGATCAGATCGGCCAGATCATCCATGGCACGACATTGGCCACCAATGCGCTGATTGAGCGGCGCGGGGCGAAAACGGCGCTGATCACCACACAGGGCTTTCGCGACGTGATCGAGATGCGCACCGAGAGCCGGTTTGAGCAATATGACCTTAACCTGAGCCTGCCCGAGCCGCTTTTGCCGCGGCAAATGCGTTTCACTGTCGAGGAAAGGATGGACGCGCGGGGCCAGGTTCTGATCCCGCTGGAGCGCGCCGAGATCAATGCGGTGGTCGATGCGATTGCCCAGGGCGGGTATCATTCGGTGGCAGTGGGGCTGATCCATTCCTATCTGAACGACACGCATGAGCGGATGATCCGCGACGTTCTGGCCGAGCGGCTGCCCGATGTGATGGTGTCGCTCAGTTCCGAGGTCAGCCCGCAGATGCGCGAATACGAGCGGTTCAACACTGTGGTGGCCAACGCCTATATCAAGCCGCTGATGACGTCCTACCTTGGCAGACTGGAAGAGCGGCTGAAGGACGAGGGCGTGGGCTGCAACATCTTCCTGATGCATTCGGGCGGCGGGATCATTTCCATCGCGAACGCCGCAGAGTTCCCGGTAAGGTTGGTGGAATCCGGTCCCGCGGGGGGCGCTGTCTTTGCCGCGCATATCGCCGGGCGGTACGGGCTGAAGAAAGTGCTGAGCTTTGATATGGGCGGCACGACGGCCAAGATCTGCCTGATCCAGAACCAGACGCCCAAGACCAGCCGGGTGTTCGAGGTGGCGCGGACCTACAGGTTCAAGAAGGGCTCGGGTATGCCGATTTCCATTCCGGTAATCGACATGGTTGAGATCGGCGCAGGCGGCGGCAGCTTGGCCCATGTGGACACGATGCGCCAGATCAGGGTGGGGCCGGAGAGTGCGGGGTCCGAGCCGGGGCCGGCCTGTTATGGACGAGGAGGCGACCGGCCCGCTGTGACGGATGCGGACCTGGTGCTGGGCAAGCTTGATCCCGAGAACTTTGCGGGTGGGTCGATCCCGCTGCATCCAGATCAGTCAACGGCAGCGCTGGCGGCGCATGTCGGCGACACGCTTGGGATGGACGCGGCCGAGGCGGCCTTTGGCGTGGCCGAAGTGGTGGACGAGAACATGGCCAATGCCGCGCGGGTCCATGCGGTGGAGAACGGCGAGGACCTGAGCGAATACACGATGATCGCTTTTGGCGGAGCCGCACCCCTTCATGCCGGGCGGCTCTGCGAGAAGTTGGGAGTGGATCGCCTGATCGTACCGCAGGGGGCGGGGGTCGGGTCGGCCATCGGTTTCCTGCGCGCGCCGTTCAGTTTCGAGGCGAATCGCTCGGTCTACATGAAGCTGAGCGATTTCGACGCGGAGCGGATCAAGGCGCTGCTGGCCGAACTGAAAGACGAGGCGACGGGCTTCGTGCGAACCTGTGATTCCGAGGCGGAGATACTGGCCGAGTACAAGGTCTATATGCGTTACTGCGGGCAGGGGTGGGAAATTCCCATTGCCCTGACCGAGCACCAGGCGCTGGAGCCGGATGCGGGTGCCTTCCAAGCTCGGTTCGAGGAGGATTACACGCGGCTTTTCGGGCGGCCCGTGGCGGGAATGGATGTGGAGATCACCGTTTGGTCGGTGAATGCCACGACGCAGGCCGAAGTGCCGGAACGGGTGGTCGATGCCAGCATAGAGGTCCCGGTTCAGGCCCGGGAAAGGGGCACGCGGCGGCGGGTGTTCGATCCGGTTTCGGGGGCGTATCAGGACGCGCCCGTCGTACCGCGAGAGGAGATGGGGAGGGGTGTCACCGTCGAAGGTCCGGCGGCCATCGTGGAGGACGAGACCACCATCATCGTGCCGGTGTCGATGCGCGCGGTGGGGCAGCCGGATGGCTGTATCGACCTGCAGATGAAAGGAAGCCGCCATGCCCAGTGACGTGCAATTCCAGGTGATGTGGAACCGCCTCATTTCGGTGGTCGAGGAGCAGGCGCAGGCGCTGGTGCGGACGGCGTTTTCGACGTCCGTGCGCGAGGCGGGCGACCTGAGCGCCGGGGTCTACGACACTCAAGGGCGGATGCTGGCGCAGGCCGTAACCGGCACGCCGGGACATGTGAACGCGATGGCCGACGCTGTGGCGCATTTCATTCGCCGCATCGGGCGGCAGAACATGTTCGAAGGCGATGTCTATGTCACTAACAACCCGTGGGAAGGGACGGGGCATCTGCATGACATAACCATGGTCAGCCCGAGCTTTCACCACGGGCAACTGGTCGGGTTCCTTGCCTGCACGGCGCATGTGGTTGACATCGGCGGGCGCGGCCTGGGGGCCGATGCGGCAAGCGTCTACGAGGAGGGCATCCACCTGCCCATCATGAAATTCGCCGAAAGGGGCGAGGTGGATCGGACGCTGGTTCAGATCGTGCGCGGCAATGTGCGTGAGCCCGATCAGTTGATCGGCGACATGTACGCGCTGGCCACCTGCAACGAGATCGGGCATCGGCGGCTGATCGACATGATGGAGGAGTTCGGCCTCGATGATCTGGAAGGGATCGCGTCCTTCATCCTCGACAATTCGCGCCGAGCGACGCTGGAGCGGATTGCGGCCCTGCCGCAGGAGCAGGCCACCGGCGAGATGACGGTGGACGGCTTTGACGCCCCGATCACGCTGAAGGTGAAGCTGAGCATCGAGGGCGACCGGATCGTCACGGATTTCACCGGTACTTCGCCCGCGTCCAAGAAAGGTATCAATTGCCCGCTGGTCTATGCCAAGGCCTATAGCTGCTACGCGCTCAAATGCGCAATTGCGCCGGAAATTCCGAACAACCATGCCTCGCTGGAGCCGTTCGAGATCGCCGCCCCCGAGGGTTGCATTGTGAATGCGTTGCATCCCGCGCCGGTGGCTCTGAGGCATATCATCGGGCATTTTGTGCCGGATACGGTCTATGGCGCGCTGGACAAGATCCTGCCCGGCGTAGTGCCTGCCGAGGGCGCCGGCTGCCTGTGCAATTTTCAGGTGAGCCTGCGACCCCGGACGGACATTCCCGCGCCCGAGGGCGCATGGCGGGCCGAGGTGCTGACCTTCAATTCGGGCGGTTCCGGGGCGCGGCCCGGGCTGGACGGGCTCAATGCCACGGCCTTTCCGTCCGGGGTGATGACAATGCCGATCGAGGCCACCGAACACACCGGTCCGGTGATCATCTGGCGTAAGGAGCTGCGCCCCGACAGCGGCGGTGCCGGCACCACGCGGGGCGGCCTTGGGCAGTACATGGAGGTCGGCGCGGTCGGGGGTCACGAGTTCGACTTCCAGGCGATGTTCGACCGGGTGGAGCATCCCGCGCGCGGGCGGCGCGGGGGTCTTGAGGGCGCGCCCACGACAATCGCGCAGGACGACGGTACGGCGATGCGCGGCAAGGGCAAGCAGTTCATCCCGCATGGGCGACGGGTGAGGCTCGCCTTCCCAGGTGGTGCGGGCTACGGTGCGCCGGGCGACCGCGACAAGAGCCTGGTGCGGCGTGATCTGGCGCGGGGCTATATCTCGAGTAAGGTCGCGGCGGGCACCTACGGGTTGAGCGACGCAGAGATTGCCGAGGTTCAGGCGGCAGTGCGGCGGGGGGAGAGCGTGGAGTGAGCTTTATGGCACCAGAGCGCGACAGTTATGACGTGGTGATCGTGGGCGGGGCCATCATGGGTTCATCCACTGCGTGGTTTCTGACGCAGAACCCTGATTTCGACGGCCGTGTGCTGGTGGTCGAGATGGACCGCTCCTATGCCAACAGTTCGACGGCGCATACCAACAGCTGTATGCGCCAGCAGTTCTCGAACGAGCTGAACGTGCGGATCAGCCAGTTTGCCGCCGATTTCGTCAAGAACCTGCGCGAGTATATGGGCGGGGACGCGCGCGTGCCCGAACTGGGTATTCAGAGCTATGGGTATCTCTATCTGGCCGACAATGACGGCTTTGCGAATATCCTACGCGAGAACCAGGCGGTGCAACGTGCCTGCGGGGCCGCGACCGAGCTTCTGATCGCGGATGAGATCGCTGCGCGCTATCCGTTCTACAATGTCGAGGATGTGGTGCTGGGCTCGATCAACCGTCGCGACGAGGGCTATTGGGACGGCGGCACAGTCTTTGACTGGTTCCGTCGGCAGGCACAGGACCGGGGTGTGGACTATGTGCAGAACCGGGTGACGGCAATGGATGTGCAGGCCGGGCGCGTGCAGTCGGTGACGTTGGCCACGGGCGAGGTGATCGCCTGCGGGCAGGTGGTGAATGCCAGCGGTCCGCGCGCCGCGGAAACGGCCGCAATGGCCGGGATCGCGCTGCCGGTGGAACCGCGCAAGCGCTTCACCTGGATTTTCAGTGCCGAGCAGCCGTTGGATCAGGACCTGCCGCTGACCATCGACCCGTCCGGTGTTCATCTTCGTCAGGACGGGCCGAAGACCTATCTGGCCGGCGGGCCGCCCGAGCCCGAGGATGACGTGGCCGTGGCCCCGGATGATTTCGCGATGGATCACGGACGCTGGGAAAACCATGTCTGGCCGATCATCGCCAATCGCATTCCACAGTTCGAGGCCATAAAGGTGGTCACGGAATGGGCTGGGCACTACGCCTATAACACGCTGGATCAGAATGCCGTTCTGGGGCCGCATCCGGAGATCGGGAATTTCGTCTTTCTCAACGGCTTTTCGGGGCACGGGTTGCAGCAGTCCCCAGCCATGGGGCGCGGCACGGCGGAGTGGTTGACCTACGGCGAATACCGCGCGCTGGACCTCTCGCCCTTCGGGTTCGAGCGGATCGTGGCGAACAGACCAATCATCGAAAAGGCGATCATCTGATGGAGATGCGGCGCAATCCGTTTGTGGCGGGCCTTCAGAAAGGACGCCCGCAGATAGGTCTGTGGGTTTCGCTGTCGAGCAACGTGGCCGCCGAGGTGGTGGCCCCTGCGGGCTTTGACTGGGCGTTGATCGATATGGAGCACAGCGCCAACGATTACTTCAGTGTTCTGGGTCAATTACAGGTTTTTGCAGGACACGACACGGTCCCCATCGTGCGCATTGAGTGGAATGATGCCGTCGCGGTCAAGCGGGTGCTGGATCTGGGTGCGCCGGGGTTGTTGTTCCCGATGATCCAGAGCGTCGAGGAGGCGGAACGCGCCGTTGCGGCGACGCGCTATCCGCCAGGCGGGGTTCGGGGCGTGTCGGGTGCTACACGTGCCAACGGGTTTGGCCGGGCGACGGATTATTTCGCGCGGGTGGAGGACGAAACAGCTGTTCTCTTGCAGTTGGAGAGCCGGGTGGCAGTGGAGCGGGCCGAAGAGATTGCCGGGGTCGAAGGCGTCACGGGTGTGTTCTTTGGCCCTGGCGACATCGCCGCCGATCTGGGACATCTGGGACAGCCTATGCATCCGGAAGTCTGGGACCTGATACGGCCCGCGGCGCAGGCGCTGATTGCGAAGGGGGTGCCGGTGGGGACGCTGGTGCTGGACCCGCAATTCGCGGCCCAGCTTCTGAACGAGGGGTTCACCTTTGTGGCCTGCGGGATGGATACGGTCCTGCTGTCGCGGGCCAGCGATGCTCTGCTGGCACAGGTGCGGGGCGGTACGGCACAATGAAATACTGGAAAAGACGAAGGAGCGCGACATGAAGAAACTGGTTCTGACGGGGGCAGCAGGAAGCCTGGGATCACGGCTGCGCGAACCTCTGGCCCGCATGTGCGAAGAGCTGGTCAGCACGGATCAGGTCGAGGCGCTGGAGGGGCTGGCAGAGAACGAGCGTTATGTGAAGGCTGACCTGGCCGATCTCGGCGCGATGGTCGATCTGCTCGAGGGCGCGGATATGGTGGTGCATTTCGGCGCGATCCCGGATGAGGCGCCGTTCGAGGAGCTGTTGGGGCCGAATTTCATAGGGGCGTACACGGTCTGGGAGGCGGCGCATCGCAACGGGGTTCGGCGGGTGATCTATGCGTCCTCGATCCATGCGGTGGGTATGTATCCCAAGACGGAGTTCATCGGCACGGATGTCCCGCACCGGCCCGACACGTTCTATGGTCTGTCAAAGTGCTTTGCCGAGAACCTTGGCCGGATGTATTGGGAGAAACGCGGGCTCGAGGCGGTGTGCCTGCGCATCCTGAGCGCATCGGATGTGGGCAATGCCCGCGCGGTTGGCAGCTGGCTGTCCTATGGAGATCTGATCCACCTGGTCGAGCGGTCGGTCGATACGCCGATCACGGGCTTCACGGTGGTCTACGGCGTGTCCAACAATGACCGCGCGCCGGTGGACAACACCAAGGCCAGTTTCCTGGGCTACCGTCCCCGCGACAATGCCGAGCCATATGCCGAGGAAATGTTTGCCAAGGGCGGCGTGCTCGACCCGAAGGACCCGATGCATATGTGCCAGGGCGGGCCGTTTGCATCGGTCAATCTGGGTGAAAGCGGCGTGGCTTTCATCAAGGCAATGAACAAGGGCAAGTGATCCAGGGCGCGGTCAGTCCACCACGAAGAGCTTGCGCTCCACATTGCAGAAGCGCTCACCACCCTGTTCGGTGACCACGAAGGGCTCGGAGATGGCCGCGCCATAGTCTTCCAGCCAGACACCGGATTGGAAGTGGAAGCACATACCTTCCTTTAGCTCGGTCATGTCGCCGTCGCGGATCGATGCCGTGCGCTCACCCCAGTCGGGCGGGTAGGCAAGGCCGATGGAATAGCCGACGCGGGAGTTCTTGACGTAGCCGTTCTTCTTGAGAATCGACTGCCAGAGTTGGTTGACCTCGTGACAGGACACACCGGGCTTGCAAATCTCAAGCGCGCGGTCGCCACCCTCGACGATGACTTCGGCCAGCCTGGCCATCTCGGCAGGCGGTTTCCCGAGATGCGCCGTGCGGGTGAGCGGCACGTTGTAGTGACGCCGCGCGGCGGCCAGTTCCATCACGATGAGACCGCTACCCGGCAGAGGCTCCTCGGTCCAGGTCAGGTGTGGCGTGCTGGTCCCTTCGCCCACCTGGATCAGAGGGCACAGGCCGGTATAGTCGCCGAACTTGCCATCCAGCCCGACGATCTGATCGCGGTAGACATCCGCCATCACCTCGTATTGCGGCACGCCTGGCGCGAGCCTGGCCAGAGCGTTCTGCATCACCTGTGTGGCCATCCGTCCGCCTTCGCGCATATAGGCCAGCTCGGCAGGGGATTTGACCAGACGCGCCCAGTTCACCAGTTCCTTGTTGTCGCTGATACGCGCATCGGGCAGGCCCGAAACGATGTGGTGATGCGCGCGCGCGGTATAGTAATGCGCGTCGAAATCCACGCCCATGCGCGCCGCACCCCAGCCGCGCGCCTTGATCAGGTCGCAAAGCTCGTCGAACGGGTGCCGGGTCGGGTGATGCACCAGCGGTTCGGAAAAGGCGATGATGTTGCCGGCAGGCAGATCGGTGGTGATATGCGCGGATTTGGCGTCCTGTTCGCGCCCGAACCAGACCGGCCATTCCTCGTCCAGATGCACCAGAACGGCCTGGGGCGTGTAGAAAGACCATCCGTCAAAACCGGTGAGATAGCCCATGTTCGAAGGGTCCTGACACATCAGCAGGTCGATGCCCGCCGCCTGCATTCGGGCTTTCACATCCGCGACGCGGGTCTGAAATTCGCTCACGTCGAAGGCCTTGGTGAATGCCATGTCCGTCTCTCCCTGTCGATCATTGCGGGCGTGGATCAGCCCGAGAGTTTGTGTGCGATCTTCTCCATGAACTCGACGCCTTGGGCCAGTTCGCCCATCGTGATGTATTCGTCCGGCGCGTGCGCGCGGCTGATCGTGCCCGGCCCGCAGACCACCGTGGAAAAGCCCGCATCGCTGAAATAGCCCGCATCGGTCCCGAAAGAGACGACACCGCGGCTGTTGCGGCCCGTGACTTCGGCGACGAACCGTGCAGCCTTTTCGGCGTTTCGATCATCCAGCCCCGGCACCGAAACTTCGGTGATGATGCGGATGTCCGCCGCCAGGTTCACGGCCTGCATCGGCGGCAGAAGAACATCGTTCGCAAAGGCTTCGATCTCGGCGATCACCTTTGATCCGTCTTCACCCGGCATGGGGCGGTATTCCCAGTCGAAATTGCACCAACCGGCGGTGGCGTTGCGCGCGGCTCCGCCTTCGATGATGCCTACGTTGAACGTGCCATAGGGCGGGTCATAGGGCGAACCCTCGGCCGGGTTCGCCGCGATGCGGGCGCCGATGTCCTCGATTCTGGAGATCAGCTTCATGGCCGCCGAGATCGCGCTCACCCCGCGCAGGGGATTGCAGGAATGGACCTCGAAACCGGTAATTTCGGTACGCATCTCGTCGCCGCCCTTGTGCCCGGTGACGATGTTCATCTCGGTCGGTTCGCCCACGATGATCACCTCGGGGCGGAAGGCCTTGCCGGCCATGCTTTTCAGCAACACGGGCATCCCGAATCCACCGGTCTCCTCGTCATAGCTGAAAGCGATGTGGATCGGGCGCGCCAGGTTGGCCGCCTGGAACGTCGGCACGGCAGCCATGACGCAGGCGAGAAACCCCTTCATGTCCACCGAGCCGCGGCCGAATAGATTGTCGCCCTTGCGCGTCAGGGTAAAGGGGTCGGTGGTCCAGCTCTGTCCTTCGACGGGAACCACGTCGGTGTGCCCGTTGAGCACGACACCGCCGTCGATCTCGGGGCCGATCGTGGCAAAGACATTGGCCCGCTCGCCGGCTTCGTCATATGAGAGCGTGATGTCGAGGCCATGGCCCTCGAGGCAGGACTTGATGTAACCGACGATCTCGTGGGTGGGCTTGCCCGAGACGCTGTCGAAGCCGACCAGACGTTCGAGGATGTCGAGGGCGTCGTTCAACATGGTGGTGTCCTTGGACCATTGATATGAGAAATGTATATCCTCATGATGAGATTCGCCAATCGGAAATTTCCTGTGCGCAGAAAGACTTGCTAATGGCCCTATAATACAAGGAAAAGGAAGTAGCTTTCCGGAATTTCAGTGAGCGGAAAGAAATAGAGTTGTATATCTCTTGTGTTCCCGCCTAGACTTCGGATCGAGCGAGTCACCGGGAGACACGTGAGATGTCCGATGTTATGGGACAGACGCCACTGTCCGGCCCGCAGATTTCAGAGGCCGATGACAGCCCGTGGCGGCAGCGCTTTGATGCGATCTACAAGGTGCTTCGGCGCAGGATCGTCCTGCTTGATTACCAGCCCGGTACGCGGCTGGACGTGGATGCGTTGGCAAGCGAATTCGATGTGAGCCGCACGCCCGTGCGTTCAGTCATCCAGCAGCTCGAGAACGAGGGGCTGGCCGTCACGCGGCATGGTGTGGGCACGGCGGTCACGGATGTGGATGTCGAACAGGTGCGAGATGTCTGGCTGTTTCGCATCCAGTTGGCCGAGGTGATCGGGCGGCTCAGCCCTCGTCCGGGCCGGGTGGCCATCGTCGATCATCTGGACAAGCTGCACGATGTCTGTGCGGGGCTGACACGGAACACACCGTTGCGGGATTTCGCCGCGGTGGACATCAGGCTGCATGATTTCAAATGCCACCTGATAGGCAACGCGCAGCTGCGTCGCACCTATGACGAGATGTATTACCGCTCGGTCCGGGCCTGGTTCCAGATCCTGCCCAAGCTGGACTTCGACGCTGAACGGTCCGCACTGATGTGCGACATTTCGCAGACCGCCGGCGCAGTACGGCGTGGTGACGTGGCGGCGGTGGGTTTCATCACGCGCAACGCGGTGTCGGACGGACTCTTTCGCATGGATACCCTGACGTCCGGGTCCGGGGCATGACCCGGACCCCCGCCGAACAGTACGAGATCGTGATCATTGGCGGCGGGGTGGCTGGTGCCAGTGCCGCCTATCACCTGGCCAAGCTGGGCAAGCGGGATGTCGCCCTGCTGGAACGCCACCAGCTGACCAGCGGAACGACCTGGCACGCGGCGGGGTTGATCATGCAGCTTCGCTCGACCCATGCAATGACCGAGCTTGGGCGATACAATGTTGAGCTCTACTCCACGCTGGAGGCCGAGACGGGGCAGGCGACAGGGTTCAAGCAGAATGGCACTCTGGGAGTGTGTCGCACGAAGGACCGGCTATTCGAGACGAAGAAGGCCGCATCCATCGCCAGGAGCACCGGCGTCGAGGCACATATGCTGACGCCCTCGGAAGCGTGCAACCTGTATCCGGCGTTGGACCCGTCGATCCTGGAGGGCGCGATCTACATCCCCAAGGACGGGCAGACGAACCCGGTGGACACGACCCTGTCGATGATCGCGGGGGCCAGGCAGAACGGGGTCAGCGTGTTCGAGGAAACCGGCGTAGGGCGGATGGAGCGCCTGCCCGGCGGTGAATACCGGGTCGAGACGGCACGGGGCGATATCCGCTGTCAGACATTGGTGCTGGCCTGCGGCCTCTGGACCCGCGATTTGGCCGCGCAGCTTGGTGCGTGGGTGCCGCTATACCCTGCCGAGCATTTCTACGTGGTCACAGGACCTTTGGCAGCGGCGAGCCCTGATCTTCCGGTCTTGAGGGACACGGATGGTCACGTCTATGTCAAGGAAGATGCGGGAAAATGGTTGGTGGGGGCCTTTGAGCCTTGGGGCAAACCCTTGCGCATGGACCAGCTGCCGCAGGACACGCCCTTTATCGAACTGCCTGAGGATTGGGATCATTTTGCGCTTCCCTACTCCAAGGCGATGGAGCTGTTGCCGGGACTGGAAAATGCCGGAATTGCCAAGTTCTTCAACGGGCCCGAAAGCTTCACGCCCGATCTTCTGTTCATGCTGGGCGAGGTGCCGGGGCTGCCGGGGTGTTTCGTCTCGGCGGGGTACAATTCCGAAGGGATCGAGTTGAATGCCGGGGCTGGCCGGGCGCTGGCCGAGTGGATCGTGGAGGGACATCCTACGATGGACCTGTCCAATGTGGATGTGGCGCGCTTCCATCCGTTCCAGGTGAACAAATCCTATCTGCATGAGCGCACTGCGGAAATCCTCGGGCTGCACTACAAGCCCGACTGGCCGCATTACCAGCTCGAGACCGGCCGCGGCATTCGCAAGAGTGCGCTGCATGATCGCTGGGACGCGCTGGGCGCGAGTTTTGGCGAGGCGATGGGATGGGAGCGCCCCATGTGGTTTGCGGGCCCTGGTGAGACCACCGACAATGTCTATTCCCACACGCGGCCCAACTGGTTTGCGCAGACCGCAGCGGAGTGCCGTGCGGCGCGCGAAACGGCGGTGCTGATCGACCAGTCGTCCTTTGGCAAGCATCTGGTGCAGGGCCGCGATGCCTGTGCCGCCCTGCAGGCCATGTGTACCGGCAATATCGACGTGCCGGCAGGCAAGCTGGTCTATACCCATATGCTGAACGATTCGGGCGGGATCGAGACGGACATCACAGTAAACCGGCTGGACGAAGACCGGTTCCTGATCGTTTCGTCGGCCACCATGCAGGCGCGTGACAAGGCGTGGATCGAGCGGCATCTTGGTCCGGGGCACGTGACGCTGACCGATGTGACATCGGGCTATGCGGTCCTGTCGCTTCAGGGGCCGGGATCTCGGGACATTCTGCGCGCGGTGTCGGATGCGGATTTCGGCAATGACGCCTTTCCGTTTGCCACCTCGCAGGAGATCGACCTGGGCCATGCAAGGGTGCTTGCGAACCGGCTGACCTTTGTCGGTGAGCTGGGCTGGGAGCTGATGATCCCCACGGAGTTCGCCCAGCATGTATTTGACCGGCTCTGGGAGGCGGGCGCGGCGCGGGGGCTGTGTCCCGCCGGGTATCACGCTCTGGAGCATCTTCGTTCGGAACGCGGCTATCGCGAGTACGGGCTGGACCTGACGCCTGAGGATACGCCGCTTGAGGCGGGGTTGGGTTTTACCGTGGCCTGGGAAAAACCAGGCGGGTTTCGAGGCCGAGCAGCGCTGTTGCGGCAACGCGAAGCGGGGCCGCTGACCAAGCGGTTGGTGATGTTCCGGCTCAAGGACCCTGAACCTGTGCTCTACCACGAAGAGCCGATCCGCATGAGTGGCGAGCTTGTCGGATATATCAGTTCGGGGGCGTATGGCTTCACATTGGGCGCGTCGGTGGGCATGGGCTATGTGCATCATCCCGAGGGGATCACGGCGGAACTGCTGGCGGCTCACGGCTGGGAGATCGAGATCGCGGGCGAAAGATTTGCCGCCATGGCGTCGCTGCGGCCCTTCTATGACCCCACGGGGCAGCGTGTGAAGGGAGACGAGACATGACATTGGATCACGGTGCGTTCCGGTCGACGCCGGTCGGAGCGGGGTTCATCCCGGATGGCGGGCCAGGTGCACATCGGATCGGGCTGGTGGTTCTGTCCAACGACTATGCCACCGAGCAGGATTTCATCCGTCTCATGCCGGGGCCAGAGGTCGCGCTGTTCACCACGCGGGTCGAGAACACACCCGAATGCACGGTCGAGACGCTGCGCATGATGGCCCCGCATATCGAGACTGCGGCGGGGCTGATCATTCCGCACGGGCGCTTGGACGTAATGGTCTATGCCTGTACGTCCGGAACGGTGGTCATGGGGTATGAACGGATTTGCGAGCTGGTGCATGGCTCACGTCCCGGCATCCCTGTGGTCACGCCGATCACCGCGTCACTGGCTGCGCTGGACCGGTTCGGGGCACGCAAACTGGCGGTGCTGACACCCTATGTGGACAATGTGAACGCAATGATCGCGGAACATCTAAAGGCGCAGGGGCGCGACGTTGTGGCCTTTTCGTCCTTTGGGATCGAGGACAACGAGGTGATGGCCGCCCTGCCGCCCGGGGCCATTGTTGAGGCGGCACTGGAGGCAGACCGGCCCGAGGCCGAGGCGCTGTTCATTTCCTGCACGGCCATTCGCGCCGTCGAGGTCGTCGAGCGGATCGAGGCCGCGCTGGGCAAGCCGGTGATCACGGCCAACCAGGCGCTGGTCTGGCAGGCGCTTCGCTGGGCGGGTTACGGCGGTGCGGTGCCGGGTCACGGGCAGCTGCTCAGATTGAAGGACTGACACGACAGGGAGGATGTCAAAATGCGAGCCGAGGATGTGTTGTCTCAAACCGCAAGGGTGCTGGATCAGGCCGAGCGCGAGTTCTTTTTCGATCAGGGCTATGTCGTCAAGAAAGAGGTTGTCAGCAAGGATTGGATCGCCAAGCTGAATGCCGGCGTCGCGCGGCTGGTGGACAAATCCCGCAATCTGACCGCGTCGGACGGGGTGTTTGACCTCGAACCCGGACATACCTCGGACAACCCGCGCCTGCGCCGCATCGCCTATATGGACGAGCTAGACGAGGTCTTCTGGGACTTTGCAAGGAACTCCAACTTGCCCGATATGGCAGCGGACCTGATGGGCCCCGATGTCCGCTTTCGCGAGGTTATGCTCAACATCAAGTGGAAGGGCGGCGGGCAGGAGGTCAAATGGCATCAGGATATTCCGTTCTATCCGATGACCAACTTTTCCGTGGCGCAATTCCTGGTCTGTCTCGATGATGTGGGCCATGAGCAAGGCCCGCTGATGGTCGTGCCCGAAAGCCACAAGGGTCCGCTTCTCGATCACTACGACGAGGAAGATAACTGGCTTGGCTTTGTCCCTGACGAGCGGCTTGAGGAGGCGAATCTGGACAGTGCCGTTGAATTGACAGGTCCGGCAGGCACCGTGACGGTGCATCATTGCCGGGCGCTGCATGCCAGTCGCGCCAATCTGAGCGACCGAAGCCGACCGGTGCTGATCATCGGCTATGCGGCGGCGGATAACCGGCCCTACGTGGCCCCGGCCTACCGGTCGAAAAACTACGACACGCTGGTGCGCGGCGCGGATGCGCGGTTTGCGCATCACGAGCCGGGGGACATGCGTTTGCCGCCGGACTGGTCGGGAGGCTACACCTCGATTTTCGATCACCAGGAGAAAATCAAATCTGGAGGGATGATGTGAGCATGGGGGTCGCGGTCAGTTATGCCGATGTCCAGGCCGCACGGGCGCGGATCGCAGAAACCATTCAGCCGACGCCGGTAGTGCAGTCCGCCGCGTTGAGCGAACGATTTGGTGTTCCGGTTCATCTCAAGCTTGAGCACCTGCAGCGCACGGGCTCGTTCAAGTTGCGCGGGGCGACCAATGCGGTGCTGTGCCTGACCGAGGAGGAGCGCGCGCGCGGTGTCGTGGGCGTGTCGACCGGCAATCACGGGCGCGGGCTGGCCTATGCGGCGCGCGAGAACGGGGTGCGCTGTATCGTGGCCATGTCGAATCTCGTCCCGCAGAACAAGGTGGACGGCATCCGCGCCCTTGGTGCCGAGGTGCGCATCATCGGCCGCAGCCAGGACGATGCGCAGATCGAGGTGGATCGGCTGGTGACGGAGGAGGGGATGACGCTGATCCCGCCCTTTGATCATCCCGGCATCATTGCGGGCCAGGGAACGCTTGGCATCGAGATCGCGGAGGCGGTGCCCGAGGCCGAGGTGGCGCTGGTTCAGCTTTCCGGCGGGGGGCTGATCTCGGGAGTGGCACTGGCGCTCAAGCATCTCAACCCGGGGATCAAGGTGATCGGCGTGTCGATGGAGCGCGGTGCCGCGATGTACCGGTGTCAGAAGGCGGGCAAGCCGATCTTTGTCGAGGAAGAGGTCACGTTGGCGGATTCCCTGGGCGGCGGGATCGGGTTGGACAATGTCCATACTTTTTCAATGGTGCGCGATCTGGTGGACGAAATCGTGCTGGTTTCGGAAGCCGAGATCGCCCGGGCTATCCGCCATGCCTATTGGTCCGAGAGCCTGATCGTCGAAGGATCGGGGTCTGTCACGATGGCTGCACTTCTGGCCGGGAAGGTGGCGGCGGAGGGACCAGTCGTTGGCCTTGTCAGCGGATGCAATATCGACATGGCGCTTCACCATCGGATCATCTCGGGGGAAGATGTGGACGTAACGAAAGAGGAGTAGGCCCATGCCCGCGATCAAGATTCTGACCGAAGCCGATCTGCGCGCGCTGGTGCCGCTGGATCTTGCGGCGGTGGACTGTGTGGAGAACGGCTTTCGCGCCCTGGCAGGCGGAAAGGTCGTGATGCCGCCGATTCTGTCGATGCCGATCCATGCCCATAATGGCGAGATCGACGTGAAGACAGCCTATGTGCCGGGGCTGAGCAGCTTTGCAGTCAAGATGAGCCCGGGTTTCTTCGACAACCCCGCGCTGGGGCTTCCCAGCACGTCAGGCCTGATGGTGCTCTTTTCCGCCACGACCGGTCAGTTGGAGGCGCTGCTGCTGGACAATGGCTATCTGACAGATGTGCGCACCGCCGCCGCCGGAGCGGTCGCGGCACGGTACCTGGCGCGCGAGGACGCGACCACGGCCTGTGTCATCGGTGCGGGTGCGCAGGCCAGGTTGCAGCTCAAGGCGCTGGCACTTGTGCGGGGGCTCACTTCGGCCACGCTCTGGGCAAGGGATGCGGGCAGGGCAAACGTGGCGGCAAACGCGCTCTCCGAGGAGATGGGGATCAAGGTGTCCGCCGTGACCGATCCGGGCCCCGCAGTGTCGCAGGCGGATGTGGTGATCACGACCACGCCCAGCGCGACGCCGCTGATCAAGGCCGAATGGCTGCGGCCCGGCCAGCATGTGACGGCGATGGGGTCGGATCAGGATCACAAGGGCGAGCTGGAGCCCGCCTGTCTGAAGCGGGCGGACCTGTACGTGCCGGATCGGCAATCACAGACCGCCTTGCTGGGAGAGCTGCGTAGTGCGGTAGAGGCCGGCGCCATTCCGGGGGACCAGCGGTTTGCCGAGCTGGGGGACATCGTGGCGGGCGTGGCACCGGGACGGTCGGGAGCGGATGCGCTGACGATTGCGGACCTTACCGGGACCGGGGTTCAGGACACGGCGATTGCCACCTTCGCACGCGAGGCGGCCGAGCAGCAGGGAACCGGTCGGGTTTTTCGGAATTGAGGTCAGACAAGGATTGAGATTGCCCGGTTGATTGAAGGGTTGCGTCAGCCGACCAAACGGACGCCAAGCAAGCCCGGCATTCCCAAGACCACGTTGTGCCGCTGTCATGATCGGTATCAGGCTGGCCGCCCTGAGGCGATGGAACACACAAGCACATACCCGTCCATAAAGCCGGGGAAACTCCGGCTCCAAAACTAGCCTATGTGGCTGTGTGTCTCTGACTGTTTGTTAGGGAGCGGGAAGCGCACAAATCCAGGTCGATTGACCTCAGCTCACCTCTTCGGTGATACCTATGTGCGTCTTGCAAGATCAGATCAAACGCGGTGATCCATGTAAGTGTCTGATTTTTTTGGTGCCGCTGATAGGACTCGAACCTACGACCCCATCATTACGAATGACGTGCTCTACCATCTGAGCTACAGCGGCGCTCGGGGCCTCGTTTAATCCCGTGTGCGGAATTGCGCAAGTCGGGTTTTGACCGATGGCGGTTGGGTCCGGCACGGAAAGTCAACCGGGTCAGTTGCAGTGTAGGGCCGAGAGACGTTTGGCCGCGGAAGTCAGGACATCCAGGAATCCTGTCATGTCGTCCAGCTTGTGTCGCAGTACAGGCGCGTGGACCGAGAGAGTCGCGAGCATCCGGTCCTGTTCATCATGGATCGGAACGGCAATGGCAACCATGCCGGTCATGAACTCCTCGTCATCGGTCGAATAACCTCGCGCACGGATTTGGGCCAGATCCTCACGCAGGGCCTCGGGCGACGTTTGGGTCCTCGGGGTGCGGGCCTCGAGCGGGCCCGCGCCGAGAACGCCGTCCAGCGTATTTCTGCGGAGTGTCGAGAGATACATCTTGCCGCTGGCGGTGCAGTGAAACGGAACCTGCGTGCCAATGGGCAACTGGATGCGCAGGGGCCACTTGGTTTCGAACCGGTCAAGATAGGTCATCCCTTCGCGGTCGGCGGTGGCGAGGTTGCACGTCTCGCCGATCTCCTCGGCCACGCCCTTGAGTATCGCCAGGCGCGCAGTACGCAGGTGCTCGGACGAGATCGTATTCACCGCAAGACCACGCAAGCGCGGTCCTGGCCCGTAGGAGCGCCCGTCGAGGTCTCGTTGCAGGAACCCCTCGTGTTCGGCGGTTTGCAATAGCCGGTGGATCGTCGGCTTGGGCAGACCCAGCGCCTCTCCCAGCATTGAGGGCTTGGCAGCCACGCCCAGACGCGCGACCTCTTCGAGAACCAGCAAGAGGCGCAGATTGGTTGGAATCTGCTGGTCTTTTGAATGAGCCGCGTCGTCGGGCATGGGGAACCTACTGCTACGTTGGCAAGAGCCAGAGGGCCAGACTGGGTACAAGCGCCACGAGCACCCAAACGAAGAGAAGCGACGCCAGATACATCGTGGAGTACCTCAGGAGGCGGAAATAGGGAACGCCTGTCACGCCGGATGCCACATAGAGATTGAGGCCATAGGGCGGTGTGATGAACCCGATGGAGGCCCCCACCAGGAAGATCACCGCAAAGTGGATCGGATCAATGCCCACACTCGCTGCAATCGGTGCAAGGATCGGGGCCAGAATAATCGTCACTGGCAGTGATTCAAGGATCATGCCGGAAACGAACACGATGGCCATGGCGGTGAAGAGCACCGGGTAGTATCCCCCCATGCTACGCAAAAGGTCGCCTATGAACGCCGAGGCACCGAGGTCGCCCAGCACCTGCTGCATGACAACCGACACCGCGATCAGCGGCGTCAGAATGCCTGCGATCTGTGCCGAGCGTCCAACCACCGACGGAACTTCACGCAACCGGAAACCCTCGACGGTCAGCATTGAGGCGAAGGGTTTTTCGTCCACCGGGGTGTTTGAATTGTGTTTCATCAGACGATTCAGCGGATTGCTCAGAACACCCACAATGATCCCGAAGCCAACGGTGACCCCCGCCGCCTCGGTCGGAGAGAATTTGCCGGTATAGATGCCCCAGAGCACGAGCCCGATGGCGAAAAAGCCCAACCAGGCCCCGACGGCGGTCTTGATCACGCGCAGCGGCGACAGGTTGATCAGTACGCCCCACTTGTTCATCAGCGAAACGATAAAGCACATGCTCATCATGGCCAGAACCATCAGTGTGCCGGGGATGATGCCGGCGATGAAGAGGTCGGAAATCGGCAGGTTCATCAGGAAGCCATAGACGATGAAGATGATCGAGGGCGGGATGATGATCCCTACCGTGCCGCCCGCCGCCGCCGTGGCCGCGGCAAAGCGTTCGTCATAGCCGCCCTTTGTCATCTCGGGGTGCAGCATCGAGCCGATCGTGGCCGTGGTGGCCGAGTTCGAACCCGAGATAGCCGCAAAGAGTCCGCAAGCGCCGATCGCGGCCATGGCCAGACCGCCACGCATCCAGCCGAGGCAGGCATAGGCGAAGTCGGATAACCGTTTCGCGATCCCCGATTTGTTGATCAAATCCCCGGTGAGGATGAAAAGCGGCATGGCCAGCAAGGCAAAGCCGTCCTTGAAGACGTTCAGGAGCTCGTTGCCTGTATTGTCGAGCGGCAACCCAATGACGAGGCTGCTGAGGACCGACCAGTAGAAGATCACCAGAAGGACCGGTGTACCCAACATGAAGAGAATGGTCACGGCCAGCGAGATCAGTGTAATGAGCGTTCCATCGGACATCAGACTTCTCCCCCGATCACGGACTGTTCGATCAGCGTTTCATTGTTGCGGTACCGGCGCAAGTCGATCAGGGCATTGCTCAGCACCCGGCCTGCCATCATCACGAAGGCGATCGGCATCGTGATGATGAACCACCAGCGCATGACGCTGTCCGTACCCAGCACGATGGCGAAGTTGTCATAAGTGTTTATCGTGATGCGCGACATTGTGGTCACCGCGATGACGCAGAAGGCGAACCACAGCACGTTGTCCATCACCAGGCATTGGTACTGCGCTTTCCGCGGCATCTTGGAGCGGAATTCGGAAAAGCTCAGATGGGTGCGCAGCTTGACGTTATAGGAACAGCCATACCAGGACATGATCATGAAGATCAGTGGCGGGATGGTCGTGGACCAGGGCACCTGGGATGAAAACACGAAGCGCTGAATTACGCCCATGAAGATAATCACGGCAATGATGATATAGGCTGTCACGGCGATCGTGCGTTCAAGGTTGCGATCAAGCCACGGCGATAGCCTGTAGATATAGGTGATCAGTACGGCACCGACAACGGTCAGCGGTCCGAACACGAACCAGGCCGCGTCCGAGCGATAGGCCTGAACCACCTTGAAATTGATGTCGCCACTCAACGTCGCCGTGACGATGGTGGACATGTCCGACCAGACTGACATGCACGTCCCTCCCTGTGATGCTGGCGTCCACTATGGCGCATTTGTTGCGCTCTTGGACAGAAAGCCGGCCCCGATGCGCGGGGCCGGCTTTGTTGGTTCAATCGTGGATCAAGCTTTCCACCAGCGGCGCGGCTCGACATTCTCGGGCAGTGTGTCGCCCGGGATCGTGCGGACCTCGTCGTAGATTTCCTGGTAGGTGTCGGCGCCACCCTGCCAGCCGTTGATGCGCTCGCGCCATTCTTCCCACAGCTGCGGCTGGAACTCGGGCGAACACATTTCCTCGGCCTTCTTGATCTCTGCATCCGACAGGAACGCGTTACGCACGTTGTTTTCCGCAAAGATGGTGCCGGGCAACTGTGGATCAGACTGACCGACCGTCTTGATCAGTGCCACCTCGTTGGCAGCCTGAACATGGACCTGCGCCAAATAGGACGATTCCATCACCGCATCCTGCAACTCACCACCGAGGCTGTCGAAGACGCTGGCGTTCATGGCCGTATGCTCGGTGCCGCAGAAGAAGTTCAGGTTGACCGACTGGCTGACCACAGGGGACATGTTGGCATATGCCACGGCCGAGGCCCATGTTTCAGCCCCATCGATCAGGCCCTGCTTGAGGCCGTCGAGGGTTTCTTCCCAGGCCACCGGAACCGGGTTCAGGTTCAGGGCGGTCATCGCGATCCGACCCAGCTGAGTGCCCGTGACCCGGTTCTTGGTGCCAAACAGCTGTTCCACGCTCGTTACAGTTGGTTTGTCTTCCCATGCCAGACCCAACTGGATGCCGCGCAGTTCGGCGTGGCTGAACAGGAATTTCAGGCCGTGACGACGCTCATAGGGCTCGCGCAGAAGTGCCTGGCTCTTGGGTGAGTACAGGAAGTGGAACTGGTCGGCACGGTTACGGAACATGTACGCATAGTCGAGCACGTTCAGATAAGGCGCACCACCAGCCGAGTTCTGGGTCGAGGCGGCATAGATGTCGACAATGCCTTGCTGGGCTTTTTCCACGCAGGACACCTGACCGCATATCTGATTGTCACCGATGAACTCGACGCGAATCTCGCCATCCGTGCGCGATTCGAGATCACGCGCGAATTCCAGGGCGCCGGCACGCTCGATCAGCAGGTTGCGCGCGTTGAAACCCGCAGCACCGAATTTCAGATTGAATTTTGCCTCTTTCGCAAACCGTTTTTCGTAGGTCGACTCGGCCGCTTTGGCCAAGTTTGCAAGGGTCATTGTGCCCCCGAAAGACCCCGCGGCCAACAAGGTCGAGCTCATCCCGTACTGACCTGCCAGACGGAAAAGGTCCCGCCGTGAAATGCCACGCAACTTGTCTTGAATTCCCATGTTATTCCTCCCTTTTGGTAATTATTGAGACGTTTTGTTTCAAAAAACGCTAGTATATTTCAGATCACTTGCATAGACTTTTTTGAGGATAGCGCGATGTGGCCCAAGATCATCTATTGAAATTCAAACCATGTAACGGGCCATTGTCTCATGCGTTTCGTGACTGTTTCCCGGGCCGGGACGTTGACGAAAAGCGCCGAATCGTTGGGAGGACGCGATCGTGGAAGCGGATTATGTGATTGTCGGAGCCGGATCGGCCGGCTGCGTTCTTGCCAATCGCCTGAGCGCTGATCCGACCAATAAGGTCATCCTGCTCGAGGCGGGCGGGCGTGACTGGAACCCCTGGATTCACATTCCCGTCGGTTATTTCAAGACGATCCACAACCCGAAAGTCGACTGGTGCTACAAGACCGAGCCCGATCCGGGCCTGAACGGACGTTCGATCGAGTGGCCGAGGGGCAAGGTGCTGGGCGGGTCTTCCTCTCTGAACGGGCTTCTCTACGTTCGCGGACAGCCGCAGGATTATGACCGTTGGCGGCAGATGGGCAATACCGGCTGGGGCTGGGACGACGTGCTGCCGCTATTCAAACGGGCCGAGAACAACGAGCGTGGCGCAGACGAGTTTCATGGCAATGAGGGCCCGTTGTCGGTATCGAACATGCGTATCCAGAGACCCATCACCGATGCATGGGTCGCGGCGGCGCAGGCGGCGGGTTACAAGTTCAATTCCGACTACAACGGGGCCGATCAGGAGGGCGTGGGTTTCTTCCAGTTGACTGCGCGCAACGGGCGGCGGTGCAGTTCTGCCGTGGCCTATCTCAATCCGGCGCGGTCGCGTGACAACCTGCAAATCGTGACCCATGCGCAGGTCGAGAAGGTCGTGATCGAGGACAAGCGCGCCACCGCAGTGACTTACACGGACCGGGGCGGCAGGCTTCAGACGGTCAGGGCCAATGCCGAAATCGTGCTGTGTGGCGGGTCCATCAATTCGCCACAGCTGCTGATGCTGTCGGGCTTGGGTGAGGCCGAGCAACTGAGCCAGCACGGGATCGCGATAGAACACGACCTGCCCGGTGTGGGCAAGAACCTTCAGGACCATCTGCAGGCGCGGCTGGTCTACAAATGCAACGAGCCGACGCTGAACGACGAGGTCCGCTCGCTGTTTGGGCAGGCCAAGATCGGGCTCAAATATCTGATGTTCCGCGCCGGACCTATGACAATGGCGGCAAGTCTGGCCACCGGGTTTCTCAAGACGCGGGACGATAAGGAAACACCGGACATCCAGTTCCACGTCCAACCGCTATCTGCCGAAAACCCCGGCAAAGGTGCCGATCCGTTCTCTGCCTTTACCATGTCGGTCTGCCAGTTGCGCCCTGAAAGCAAAGGCGAAATCCGGCTGGCGGCGGCTGATCCCAGGACGTACCCGAAGATCATCCCGAACTACCTGTCGACCGAGACCGACTGCCGGACGATCGTGGAGGGCGTCAACATTGCCCGCAAGATCGCGCGCCATGCTCCGTTGACGTCGAAAATTTCGCAGGAATTCCGTCCACACGAAGGTCTCGACATGAACGATTATGATGCCACGCTGGAGTGGGCGCGCAGCAACACGGCGTCGATCTATCACCCGACCGGCACGTGCAAGATGGGTCAGGGCAAGGATGCGGTTGTGGATAGCGCGCTGCGTGTCCATGGTGTGCGTGGGCTCAGGGTCGCCGATTGCTCGATCATGCCAGAGATCGTGTCGGGCAACACGAACGCGCCAGCGATCATGATCGGCGAAAAGGCCAGCGATCTGATCCTGAAAGGAACGTGAGGATTTAGTCACAGTAAACGTGCCGGTCCGCGTGATGCGCAGGATGCAGGTCAGTTCGCCAAGGACTATGACGGCCTGCTCCGCGCCTTGGCGACGTCGCGGGCGTCCCGGATCAGTTTTAGGACAAAATGCGCTCGACCACGCGCCGCCCGAAATCATGGGTCGGACCCTCCCAATGCGGGCTCAGGCACCCGCCGTCATAGGCCGGAGACAAGCGCCCCTGTTGCAGGAGTTCCAGCATACCGAGATCCTCGCGATTCAGGTCGTCCCACATTTTAAGCGTTGCCTCACGTGCCGCCCGGTGGTTGTCCGAAGTCGCCGCGTCGCCGATCAGGAACACGTGCAACTCTTCGCGGGTCTTGTCCGGTGCGACGGGATAGCTGACGAGCACGGAAAACTGATCCGGAAAGACCTCGGCCGCGAAATGCGGGAAACACAGGAACCACAGGCCACGCCTGGCATCCGACTTGGAAAGCCCCGGGTAGTGCGGCAGGCCCGCACCACGCCCCTCGTCCAGTTCCGGGAAAATATAGTCGTTGTAGAAGACATGCCGATCCCATTCGCCCGACCAGCGTACGTTCATTGGCGCGAATTTCAGAAGCTTGGGATGCACGGCGAAGACATGATACCCTTCCATGTAGTTTTCATAGACCAGTTTCCAGTTGGCATTGACCTCGAAATCCAGCTTGCCCGCCCAGCGGATCGAGGAGAAATCATGGCCCTCCGTGCGCTCAAGCAAGGGTTTCAGCCACTCCAGCAAAGGTTCGGCATCACCCGCGACATTGACGAATACACAGCCGTTCCAGGTTTCGACCCGCACGGGTTTCAGGTCCAGTTTGTCGCCGCCACCATCCTCGAACTTGTCCACCACATTGGGCCCGCTGAAATGCGGGCGCGAGCGCAGTTTGCCGTTCAGACCATAGCTCCAGGCGTGATAGGGGCAGGTCAGCGTCGGCTTGCGGCACGGTTCGGTCACCAGTTTGGCGCCGCGGTGTCGGCAGACGTTGTGCAGCGCCCGGACAGCGCCATCCCGATCGCGCAGGATGATCAGGGGCGCTCCGCCTATCTCGATGGGCTTCATGTCCCCGGGTTCGGGTAGTTCCGCCTCGGCCCCGGCAAAGACCCAGGATCGGCGAAAGCAATGCTCCTGTTCGAGCGCCAGCCAGTCGTCCGACCAATAGGCCGCGTTGGGCAGGCCGCTTGCCTCTTCGATGGAGGCAAAGGCCTGGGCCAGCCCCTCTTCGCCGATCAGATCGACCACTTTTGCGCGCCTGTCTGCCTTGGTCATCCGCTCACCCTGTCAGGTTGCAGCCTATGCGCATGAAGCGCCTCGTAGTGGCCCATGAATGTCGCGTAATGGCCCGAAAGATTTTCCGGAAGCTCTGACGGGTCCAAATGCTTGCGCGGGATTGGTCTCAGACCATCACTGTCGCGCAGGGAAGCGTGCCAGATGTCATCATTGCCATCATACCACAGCACGTCGTCGCGCGCGCCGGGCTCCCAGTTCAGCGCCTCGGGGATGAAGGGGATGCCGATTGCATCGCAATAGACGCTCACCATCATCTCGGGGTTTTCCAAAAGGTCGTCACTGTCCAATACCGGCGGTGTCTTTCCCCGCGCACGCAGCACATCGAAGAGCCTCTGCTGTGGGCCAAAACTGATCTCGTGCGCCTCGAAGCCGTCCTCCATTCCCGATTTCTGATAGGAGCGGTGCAGCGAGGCCAGGACCTTGGCCGGGTCGCGGATCAGGAAACTGTGCGTGATCCGGTCCAGAAAGGCGTCGGTCCACAGATGGTCGGTGTGATGCGGCATGTCCTTGACGAAAACCGGCCTGGTTTCCGCCGCGGCGAGAACATCGGACCAGATGTGTTCGAACGTCGCCTCGGGGCGCCGGCGTTCCCGGGGTGCGGCGCGCGGTGCACGCGCTTCGGGCCCCTGGTACCACGCCATGCCAAACGGTTCATGAAAGCATGTCATATCTCCGCGCTGACGCATCATCCACTCGAACGCCGTCGAGGTGGACCGTGGCGTCGCCCAGAGAAAACAGATCGGATGCCCGCTCATGTCCCGCGTCCAGCGACAGTCCAGTTCACTGGGAGCAAAGAGGTCCGGAGATCGATGATCATGGTCCTTTCCCTCGACTCCTGCGGGTTCGGGATTGCACTGATGGAAAATTTTAGGCATCAATTTGTCATGAACGTCAAGAAAATTGCACCAATCAACACAAATGACGCGCTGGTCCAACTGGGCGAGGACCTGCGCGGATTGCGCAAGGCGCAGGGGCTGACACTCGAGGTCCTGGCGAATGCCAGCGGCAAGTCCGTGTCCTTCATCTCAAAGATCGAGCGTGGACAGGCCCGCCCATCCGTGACGACGCTGCAGGAACTGGCGGGCGCACTGGGCGTGCCGGTGGGGTGGTTCTTTGAAACGGACGGGCCCGCGCCAGCGGATGAGCGCCCCTTCGTGGTGCGCAGGAGCCGTCGCCGCAAGCTCAGCTATTCGGGGCTGGGTTCGACCGATTACATGGGTTTTCAGGACCACCTTCTGTCGGCCGGTCTGGACGGGCAATTGGCGATGGGCATGTCGACATATCAACCCGGCGGCAATACCGGAGACGAGCTTTACACCCATGCAGGCGAAGAGGCGGGGCTGGTGATCAAGGGGCAGATCGACCTGCATCTGGAGGGCAAGGTATTTCATCTCGAGACCGGAGACAGCTTTTCCTTCGCGGCCAGCCTGCCGCATCGCTACAGCAATCCCGGCAAGCATGAGGCCCAGATCGTCTGGGCCAACACGCCGGTCAACTTGAGGCGCTGATCCATGCGAAGCCATGCGCGCGTCGTCGTCATCGGCGGCGGTAACATGGGGGCCGGGGTTCTCTATCACCTGGCACATATGGGCTGGACAGACTGCGTTCTGATCGAAAAATCCGAGCTGACCAGCGGAGCCACCTGGCACGCGGCGGGGCTGGTCAGCCGGATGATCGGCGGGCAGGCGCTGGGTGCGATGCATGACTATGCGGTCGATCTCTACAAGCAGATCGAGGCCGAGACCAACGTGGGCGTAAGCTGGCACAATTGCGGTTCTCTCAGGGTGGCGACCAGCCCCGCGCATGTGGACTGGATCAACCATATCCGGGATGCAGTACTGGCGCGGGGTCAGCAGGCGGAAATCATTGATGCCGCGGAGGTGGCGCGGCTCAATCCGCTCTATGACGTCGCGTCGGCGGGCGTTCTGGGTGCAGTCTACACGCCGGAAGATGGCCATGTGGACCCCTCGGGCACCTGTCAGGCCATGGCCAGGGGCGCGCGGCAGCTGGGCGCACAGGTGATCCGCAACTGCCGGGTCACCGACACGCGGCAGCGTGCCTCGGGCGAATGGGAGGTGGTGACCGAACGAGGCACGATCACCGCCGAGCATGTGGTCAATGCCGGCGGCTATCATGCCCGGCAACTGGGAAAGATGGCCGGTCTTGATCTGCCGATCACAACGATGCAGCACCACTATGTGGTGACCGACACTGTGCCGGAATTCGAGGGCATGGACCACGAAATCCCCGTCACCCGCGACGACCATTTCTGTGGCTATATCCGCCGTGAGCAGGGCTCGGCCCTCATTGGTCTCTACGACAAACAGGACCCTCAGGCGGTCTGGCTGGACGGCTGTCCCTGGGACAGTGCCAACGAATTGTTCGAGCCCAACTGGGATGGGATCACGCCCTGGCTCGAGAACTGCTTTGAACAGATGCCCGCGCTGATGAACCGGGGCATCAAGCGGGTGGTGAACGGGGGCATCACCTACACCCCCGATGGCGCGATGATGCTGGGCCCCGCACCGGGCTTGCGCAACTACTGGCTGGCCTGCGGGGCGACGGTGGGCATCGCCTGGGGGCCAGGGGCAGGCCGCGCGCTGGCGCAATGGATGATCCAGGGCTCGGCGGATGTTTCTACCCGTGCCTTCGATCCGCGCCGTTTCGGCGCTTGGGCAGATGCGGAATTTGCCCGCGCCCGGGCCACCGAGGATTACACGCTGCGCCAGGCGATGCCTTACCCCCAGCATCAGCGCCTGGCCTGCCGGGGGGTCAAGACCTCGGGCGTGCATGACCTCACCACCGCACAGGGAGCCACGTTCGAGGAGGCCGGCGGCTGGGAGCGGCCGCGGCTTTTCGGACCCGAACCGGTGGGTTGGCGGCGAACCGAAGCCTTTGCCCAGACCGCCCGTGAATGCACCGCCGTGCGTCAGCGCGTGGGCCTCGCCGATTTGTCGGCCTTCGCCAAGTTCAGTGTCGAGGGACCGGGAGCCGAGAACTGGCTGAATGCAGTATGTGCCAACCGAATGCCGCCGGTGGGGCGGACGTGCCTGACGCTTCTGCTCAATCGCAGGGGCACCATAGAAGCTGAGGCCATCGTCGCGCGCACCGGGCCGGAAAGCTTCTACTTCGTAACTGGCGCGCCGTCCGAGCGGCGGGTATGGGACTGGCTGACCTTGCATTGCGGCGTGCCGATGCAGGGCGCTGCCCTGCGCAACCTGACCGATGACACGGGCATCCTATGCCTGGCAGGACCACGCGCACGCGCCGCGCTGCAGGCCTGTTGCGAAGATGACGTATCGAACGATACCTTCCCTTGGTTGCACTGTCGCCATCTCACCGTGGCCGGCATTCCGCTTCTGGCCTTGCGGCTCAGCTTTACCGGGGAAATGGCTTACGAACTGCACGCGCCAAACCAGCGGCTGGGTGACCTTTGGGATGCGCTTTGGCGGGCGGGAGAGCCGCTGGGAATCGGCCCGTTCGGCAGCAAGGCGCTTGATGCGCTCAGGCTCGAGAAATTTTATCGCGGTGGTCACGAGCTGGCCAATGACGCCAGCCACAAGGACGTGGCACAGGAACGCCTTGCCGCGACCGGGAAACCTTTCGTTGGCCGTGAGGCCATGCAGGCACGTCAGCCCCGGACCCGGATCGCACTACTGGCGCTTGAGGGCGAGGACACTGACGCAATGACCGGCGAGGCCGTTTTTGCAGATGGCCGCCTTGTGGGGTCCGTGACCTCGGCCGCCTATGGCCATACGGTCGGGCAATCGCTGGCCATTGCGTTTCTGACGGACGGCGCGCGTGATCCGGGCACGCGGCTGGAAGTGTCGCTCATGGGGCAACGCGTCGCGGCTACCGTGCTTTCCGGGGCACCCTGGGATCCCGGCAACGAGAGGCTCAAGGCCTGAGCGGGTAGACGCATAAAGAGACTAGCGACGAACCCAGCGTTGGCGATCCCGGAAGGACTCGAACCCTCAACCTGCTGATTAGAAGTCAGCTGCTCTATCCAGTTGAGCTACGGGACCGCTGTGCCCAGCTTTACCTGCAGGGCTGGGCGAGATCAAAGGCAAAGACCGGCTCAGGTGTCGGAGGTGGCAAAGGGGTCCTCGGGATAATCGACACCGGCGAGATAGAGACCCTGGGGCGGGCAGACCGGGCCACAGGCCGCACGGTCCCGCGCCTCGAGCGCGGACCGGACGTCATCGGGTTGCCAGGCTCCGGCCCCCACCCGCTCGAGCGTACCCACGAAGCTGCGTACCTGGTTGTGCAGGAACGACCGCGCCCGGACTGCAAAGCGGATTTCAGGGCCCGAGGGGCCGTCATGGTGCGTTACGTCGAGCGCGTCGAGCGTCTTGACCGGGCTGTCGGCCTGGCAGATCGTCGAGCGGAAGGTGGTGAAATCGTGTCGGCCAACCAGATACGCTGCGCCCGCGCGCATCGCATCGACATGCAGCAAGCTCGGCACCTGCCAGACGAGGCCCCGGTCATGGGTCGCAGGCGCACGCCGCATCAACAGGCGAAAGAGATACCGTCGCCGGACCGCCGAGAAGCGGGCATGCCAATCTTGCGGCACCTGCGCGCATTCGATGATCGCTACAGGGTCGGGCTTCAGGTGATGGTTCAGCGCTTGCGAAAGCCGGTACGGCTCCCAGTCCTTTTGCATATCGCAATGGGCCACCTGTCCCCAGGCATGTACGCCGGCATCCGTGCGCCCGGCAGCAGCAATCGTGTGGGCCTGCGGCTCCAGCCGGGCAAGCGCGGTTTCGATCGCGCCCTGGACCGAAGGCTGATCCTTCTGGCGCTGCCAGCCGGCAAAGGGCGCGCCGTGATATTCGACTTTGAGCGCATAACGGGGCATGACGCGGGCCATAGACCAAATGACACTGTTCTGAAAGGGGTAGGATGTCGGGGAAAATTGCCCGCAGACTGCCCCCTAGCGGTTGCAGCCTGCTGTGTCTATCTATGGCGGCAGGACGGCAGAAGGGCATAGCATTGATCATTTCCTCCCTCGCGGACAGCGTGACACGTGGCTTCGAGAACATCGGTGACGCAGTCTCGGGTGCCTTGTTCGAACCGGTTATCCGGCTGGGCGTGACGGGGCTGAGCCGGGCGGGCAAGACGGTGTTCATCACGTCGCTTGTGGCCAACCTGCTGGATCGCGGGCGGATGCCGGGCCTTCTGGCCGCTTCTGAAGGGCGGCTTTCGGCGGCTTTCCTGCAGCCGCAGCCCGACGACACGGTCCCGCGGTTTGACTATGAAACCCACCTTTCGGCCCTGACTTCGCCCGTGCCGCACTGGCCGGACAGCACCCGCGCCGTGTCCGAGCTGCGGCTGTCGATCAGGGTGCGCCCCGCAGGCCTTCTGGCGGGTTTGACCGGGCCGCGCACGATCCATATCGACATCGTGGATTATCCCGGCGAATGGCTTTTGGATCTGGCGTTGATGGACAAGTCCTATGCCGAGTGGGCCGAGGGGGTCCTGCAGGCCATGACCCGGCGAACAGATACCGAGGGCTTTCTCGCAATGGCCCGCGCAGCGGAGGCGAACGACACCTGGAACGAGCCCGCGATCAACGCGCTTGCCGAGAGCTATACCGCGACGCTGCATAGCGGGCGCGAAGCCGGTCTGTCCGGCCTGACGCCAGGGCGGTTCCTGATGCCGGGTGAAATGGAGGGCTCGCCTGCGTTGACCTTTGCACCCTTGCCCCCCGTCGAGCGTCCCGCGCGCCGCAGCCTGTGGCGCGAGATGGAGCGGCGCTACACTGCCTACAAGCGCAAAGTCGTGACGCCGTTCTTTCGCGACCATTTTGCCCGCATCGACCGGCAGGTCGTGCTGGTCGATGCCCTGGGAGCCATTCATGCCGGGCCGCCTGCGCTGGCGGACCTTCAGCGAACGATGACGGACATCCTGGCAGCGTTTCGTCCGGGCTCAAACGCGTTCCTGTCGCGGCTGTTCACCGGTCGCCGGGTCGAACGCATTCTGTTTGCCGCGACCAAGGCCGATCATCTGCACCATACACAGCACGCCCGTCTGACCGGCATTATCGAGGCCTTGACGCGCGAGGCCCGCGACCGGGCGGACTTTTCAGGGGCGGTAACCCAGGGCATGTCCATCGCCGCCCTGCGTGCCACCGTCGAGGAAACCCGCACCCATGACGGGCGCGCCCTGAATTGCGTGCGGGGCACGCTGCTGGAAACGGGACGGCAGGCCGCCTTCTATCCCGGAGAACTGCCCGACAGCCCCGCCAAGCTGGTCAATGCCGCCCGGGATGGGTCGGACAAGTGGCTCGATGAGGAGTATCGGATCATGAAATTCGCGCCCGCCGTGCTGGACCTCAAACCCGGCGAAGGCCCGCCGCATATTCGGCTGGACCGGGCGGCACAGTTCCTGTTGGGAGACCGGTTGTGACCAAATCCGCCGACCGCAAGGGACAGGGCATGGGCCCGGTGCTGATTGACCTCGAGGACGAACCCCGTGACGTGTCGCCCGCCAATGCGCCGCCCGTGCCCGAGCCGGACCATCCCGCGCCTGAAGGCCGGGCCATGCAGACAGTGGCCACCTTTTCGACGCGCCGCCGGTCATGGCTGGGGCGGCTCTTCTGGTGGTTGGCAAGTGCGCTGCTGGGCGTTGCCCTGTCGGTGGCGGCCTGGGATTTCGTCACCGGGATGATGGCGCGACTGCCCGTGCTCGGGTACGCGGTGGCGGGCCTCACAGGTCTTTTGGTGATCGTGTTGCTGGCCATGGCTTTGCGGGAACTCGCCGGATTTTCGCGGCTCAGGCGAATGGACCGGTTGCACCATGCGGCTGAAACCGCCCTTGCGGATGACGATCTGACGGCTGCACGCGACGTGGTTTCTCGATTGACGCGCCTCTACGCTGTGCGCGACGATCTGAGTTGGGGACGCGAGCGGCTGAAGGAGCGGATGGGCGAGCAATTCGAGGCCGCCGACCTGCTGGGGCTGGCCGAGTCCGAGCTGATGGCCCCGCTCGACGCCGCCGCCCGCAAGGAGATCGAGGCCGCCGCCCGGCAGGTGGCAACGGTGACGGCGGTCGTACCCCTGGCGCTGGCGGATGTGGCGGCCGCACTGACCGCCAACATGCGGATGATCCGGCGCATCGCCGAGGTCTATGGCGGGCGATCCGGCACGCTGGGCAGCTGGCGGCTCACCCGTGCGGTAATGACCCATCTCGTAGCCACGGGTGCTGTGGCCATCGGTGACGACCTTATCAGCTCGGTCGCGGGAGGCGGTGTGCTGTCGAAAATCTCGCGCCGGTTCGGCGAGGGCATCGTGAACGGCGCGCTGACGGCCCGCGTCGGCGTGGCCGCAATGGAGGTTTGCCGCCCACTGCCGTTCAACCGCGTCAAACGCCCCTCCGTGACCCGTCTGGTCAAACAGGCTCTGACCGGGCTCTTTGGGCGCTGAACCCACTTCATCTTGCCGGAAACACTCGCGCCGCAGGCACCCTGCCGTTGCCAGGGCCCCGGCCATATGGTTCAGATCGCAGAGTGCGCCTTGAGCACATGCAGCGGCACGATCTCGAGCGCGCGTTTGTGGGTGGCCGCGAGTCGCACCTGCGGGGCACAGCCTTCGTCATGCGCCTGCAGGAACCGCGCGGCGCACAGGCACCATTGATCGCCCGGGTTCAGGCCCGGAAACCCGTAGTCGGGACGCGGCGTGCTGAGGTCGTTGCCGACGTATTTCGAGAAGGCCAGGAACTCGGCCGTCATCAGGGCACAAACCGTGTGGCTGCCATGATCCAGGTCGCAAGTGTTGCAATGACCGTCGCGGAAAAAGCCCGTGACAGGGTCGGTTTCAGAGCAGGGCTCGAGCGTTTGACCCAGCACGTTGATCGGTTCGTCCATTTCCAGCATACAACCGCCCTTCCTGACTATTGGTCAGTTTAAGGCGCGAAGGGCGGGCTGCAAGGGGTCAGAGGCTTTCGGCGATCTTGCGGAACATCGCGATATTCCGATCACCCACGCCCGGCTCACGAAAACTGCGGTCGGCGGCGGTTGTCACGATCACCACGTCGCGGGTTCGATCGACATAGATGTACTGCCCGTAAACACCTTGCGCCATGAATTGACCCGGCTCGGACCCGACTGGAATCCACCATTGGTAGCCATAGCCGATGGCCCCTTTTGCCGTCGGTGCGCTGGGCGTGGTCGAGGTGGTGATCCATGGTTCGGGCACGATCTGGCGGCCTTGCGCGCGGCCGCCGTTGGCGAACATGAGTCCAAAGCGGGCATAGTCCCGCGTCGTCATGTTGATCCCGCCCAACGCGAAGGCGACACCTGCGCCATCGGTCACGTAGTATGGCGTTGCCTCAAGGCCGAGCGGCTGGATGATTTTCTCGGACAAAAGGTCCGGAATGTCGCGCCCCGTGGCCCCGCGCGCCACCATGCCGACGACATGGGTGTCGATGGACACGTATTGCCATTGCTTCCCCGGGGTCGTGAAGGTTTCGGTAAGCCCGGCGGCAAAATCGTCCATCCGGCCGCCAAGAGCCAGAACCCGGCCCATGCGGTTTATGTCGGAGCGAAACTCGAGATAATCCTCGTCGAATGTCACCCCGCTGGCCATGTTCAGCACGTTGCGTAGCGTCGTCCCGTCATAGGCGGACCCGGCCAGCTGCGGGGCGTATCTGGTCACCGGGTCGTCCAGCGAGGTTATGACCCCCTCCTCGATCAGTACGCCGACCAGCGCCGACAGAAAGCTCTTGGCCATGGACCAGGAAATGCGCAGGTCATTCTCCTGCGTGCCTTGATGATAGCTTTCATGCACGATCTGCCCGTTCTTGAGCACCAGTAGCGACGTGACGGTCCGGTCCTCGATCCATTGCGCAGTTTCGGGCGGCAGACTGGACCCGGGCCCTTTGGGCAGGGGTTGAACCGGGCCGTCGCCGCGCGGTATTTCGCGGGTCAGGAACATCTTGTCCATGTTCGAGAAATTCGCGACGATCCTGTCTTCCTTGAACAGCGAATTCACCGCCATCAGGCGGGTGATCTGTTCCCGTTTCCAGATCCCGATGACCAGCAGGGCCACGGCGAAGACCGTGCATGTCCGCAGGAACCATTTCAGGGCGGTGCGCATGGCAGTGTCCTTCCTGTTGTCGCTCCAGTCGCCGCCATTGACAGCTTGACGGCAAGCGTTACGCGGCGTTCCCGTCCTGCCCTTTCGCGGCAGCCAGGCCGCGGCAGAGTGCGACATGGCCTTCAAAAACACCCGGAGTGCCGAAATCGCGGTTGGCCGAGGTGATCACGATCACTGTATCCCGGGCAGGCGCGATGTAGATGTACTGGCCGTAGATGCCACAGGCCATCACCTCGCCTCGCGCCGCATTCTGTGGAATCCACCACTGATACCCGTAACCCGGCTGGCCAGAGGGCGTGTCTGCGACGGGTGCCGTGGCGCGCGCGATCCAGTCGCGCGGCACGATTTGCCGACCTTGCCATGCTCCGCCTTGCAGAACCATCAGACCCAGTCGCGCATAGTCGCGCGTGCGCATCGTCAATCCTCCAAGAACGATGGCTGTGCCATGGGCATCCGTCACGATACGGGGCACCGCCTCAAGGCTCATCGGGGCGAATATGAGCTCCGACAGGAGTGCCGGGATGTCTGTGCCTGTGGCCCCTCGGATCGCCATGCCCAGTGCATGAGTGTCCGTCGATGCATAGGCCCAGCGAGCGCCGGGTGCTGAATGCCGCTCTGTCATGGCACAGACGAAGTCGTCCATGCCGCGCCCTGCCGCCAGATGCCGCCCAAGCCGGTTGATATCCGAACGGGGTGCCAGGTAATCCTCGTCGAACGACACTCCGCTGGTCATCATCAGAACCTGGCGTAGTGTGGCCTGCGCGTAGGCACTGTCCGAAAGGTCGGGGGCAAAACGCACGAGCGGCGCGTCGAGGTGGTCAAAGACGCCCTGCTCAAGCAGCGCGCCTACCAGCAGCGACATCACGCTCTTTGCTATGGACCACGACATGCGCAGGTCCTCCGGACCGGTGCCCAGCCGGTAGGATTGGTGCCGGATATTTCCATGCTGGAGAACAAGAAAGGACGTCACCTGCTGCGCGTCCAGCCACGCCTTCGCGTTCCAGGGCAGCTCAAGGTGCGGGCCATCCGGAAGAGGTGACACTTCGCCCGTGCCGACGTCAATGGGCCGGGATGGAAACAGCCATGGAATGGACGAGAAGTTCTGCACAATGTCCGGCGCGTCAAAGAGTGTTTTCAGGGCAGCGCGGCAGTCAGGCATTGTCGGTGCGGAAACGATCCACCAGCTTCTGCAACGGGCTGCGCGTATCCCCGGCCGGGGAGGGCTGCGTATCAACGGTCGGCATGACGTTGTCCTTGGCCTGGTTCTTGTCGGATTTCGGCGTTCGGGACGGAGCCATTCGCTGGCCGACCGCGTTCATGAAGCGCCCGTGATCCGCGTCGGCCAGATGCGGTGCCCCGTCGGAAATGCCGCGCATCAGGTCATCCAGCCAGTCGGCATCCGCCTGTGCGAAGTCGTGCAGGACGTAGTGCGGCACCAGTTCCTTGCGCCCCGGGTGGCCGATCCCGATGCGGACGCGCGTGTAGTCCGGTCCGATATGCTGATGCAGCGATCTGAGCCCGTTGTGACCGGCATGTCCACCGCCCGTCTTGACGCGGCATTTGCCCGGCGCAAGATCGAGCTCGTCATGGAAGACCACGACATCCTGCGGTGCGAGTTTGTAAAACCTCATCGCCTCGCCCACGGATTGACCCGACAGGTTCATGAAGGTTCCGGGTTTGAGCAGCAGCACCTTGGCGCCGCCCAGACGACCCTCGCTGGCCTGGCCCTGGAACCTGGCCTTCCACGGGCCGAACCCATGGTCTTCGGCGATACGATCCACTGCCATGAATCCGACATTGTGCCTGTTTCGCGCATATTTTGCGCCGGGATTTCCCAGTCCTGCAAAGATCAGCATGGTCGGCCTCGTCCTAGTCTTCTTCTGATCTAGGCGCAGAGACGTGTCTTGGCAATCGCGCGATCAATCGTGGGTGCGGGGTACGTGCATCTCTGTCGACCGCCCACTTGCTGGTCAAAATGAGGATGCGTCGGTTTTCCGGTCTGCTCCCAAGAAAAACGCGGCCCCGAGTGGAGCCGCGTTCGGTCGCGTTTCGCAGATGCGAGTGAGCGTTACTCTTCGCCGCCTTCGTCTGCACCAACTTCGGCTTCGCCTTCTTCGGTGGCCTCTGCTGCGTCCGCTTCATCGTCCTCCTCGTCTTCCTGGCTTTTCAGGCTCGACGGGGCCGACACGTTGCAAATCATGAAGTCACGGTCGGTGATGGTCAGCTTGGCGCCTTCCGGGATCTCGATATCCGAGATGGTCACCGTATCGCCCACGTTCTCGACCTTGGTCAGGTCCACGGTCAGGCTCTCGGGGATGTCGCCTGCGGTCACGATCAGTTCGACCTCGTTGCGGATCACCGTCAGAACGCCACCCTTGCGCAGGGCGGGGCAGTCCTCTTCGTTGATGAACTCGACAGGGATGAAGAGGTTGATCTTGGTGGTCCGGCGCAGGCGCATCAGGTCCAGATGCGTCGGCAGGTCCTTGACCACGTGACGCTGCACGTCGCGGCAGATCACGCGCACGTCGTCATGGCCTTCGACCTTGAGGTTGAAAAGCGTCGACTTGAAGCGCCCGGCCTTGAGCATTTTCAGAAGCTTGTTGAAGGGCACGTTGATCGGCAGCGGGTCCGTGTCACCACCAAAAACGATGCCGGGAACCATGCCGTTGCGACGTGCTGCGCGAGCGGCGCCCTTGCCCGTCCCCGCGCGTTCCTCGGCGTGAAGATCAGGGATCGATCCAGCCATGTTTTTCTCCATTTTCCAAAGGCGGGGCTCCTCCAAGGCTGTAGTCCCCGCGTGAAGCCGCCCGCTTAGAGCAATTCCTCGAGGATGGGAAGGGGGATTCGAGTGCGATTTGACCGGGCGATGCAATTGGACCAAACGCTGTCCTCACAAGTGGTTCGGCAACAAACGGGAGGAAAAGATGCGGCAGGTGGCCCTCATGGGCGTCAAGGGTGGTCCGGCAATCAGCCCGGGCTCCGACATGCCAAGTTCGACCCTGGTGCGAATGGGTGGGCAGACAATTCTGGTGGATGCCGGTCTGGGTGCGACACGAGGGCTGTGTGATCAGGGCATTCACCTGACCGAACTCGACTTGATCGTGATTACACATCTGCACTCGGATCACTATCTCGAGCTTGGTCCGCTTCTGCACACGGCCTGGGTCGCGGGGCTCAAGACCCCTGTGCCCGTAATCGGACCGCCGGGGCTGGAGGCCTACTGGGCGCATTTCCTGGCGGCGATGGCGTTTGATGTCGAACTGCGGGTCGAGGATGAAGGCCGTTGTCCTCTGGCACCCCTGGCGGAGATTCGCGAAATGTCACAAGGCGTGATCTGGCACCGGGACGGAGTCTTGCTGAGCGCCTTGAAGAATGTGCACCCGCCCATTGATCAAAGCTTTGCGCTGAACGTGATGGTGGACGACCGGAAGATAACGCTTTCAGGCGATACCTGCTTTTTCGACGGGATGATCGCCTTTGCGCAAGGGGCAGACCTGCTGGTGCATGAAGCCCTGCTGGAGGTCGGTGTCGACGCGCTATGTCAGACCCTCGGCGTTCGCGACGACCGTTTGAAGCGGCATCTGATGCGTAGTCACACCACGGCCCAGGATGTCGGCCGGATCGCCACCCTTGCCGAGGTGCGGCACCTTGCGCTCAATCACTTCGTTCCGGGAGCGGATGCGTCACTGACACCTCGGGTGTGGGAGGATGCAGTGCGCAAAACCTGGTCTGGACCGCTGACATTGGGCCGCGACGGGCTCGTCATCGACATTCCCTGAGGCCGGCTACTGCCACTTGTCCGAAAAATCCTTTGGTATCATCAGGATATCACGATCCACATCGGTGATGTCGCGGTGTCCGCAGAAGGCCATCGAAACGTCGAGTTCCTTTTGAATGATCTCCAGTGTCTTGGTCACGCCGGCCTCGCCCATCGCGCCCAGCCCGTAGACGAAGGCGCGACCGATAAAGGTACCCTTGGCCCCCATCGCGACGGCCTTGAGCACGTCCTGGCCGGACCGGATGCCGCTGTCGAGATGCACCTCGATCTTGTCACCGACAGCATCCATGATCTGCGGCAAGGCACGTATCGCCGACAGGGCCCCATCCAACTGCCGCCCGCCGTGGTTCGACACGATAATGGCATCCGCGCCCACGTTCAGCGCTTCCTTCGCGTCGCGTGCATCGATGATGCCCTTGATGATCAGCGGACCGTCCCACATCTTGCGGAACTGCCGGATGCGGTCCCAGTCGAGCGCCTCGTCAAAGGCTTCGGCGGTCCAGGAACTGAGCGAAGAGGGGTCCGTCACGCCGCTGGCATGGCCCACGATATTGCCAAAGAACCGGCGCTTGGTGCCCAGCATTCCGAGGCCCCAGCGTACCTTGGTCATCATGTTCGCCACCGATTTCAAGGTCAGTTTGGGAGGTGCGGACAGCCCGTTCTTCAGGTCCTTGTGGCGCTGGCCCAACACCTGAAGGTCAACGGTGATCATCGCCGCCGAGCATTTGGCGGCCTTGGCGCGGTCAAAGAGCCGCTGCATGAAATCGTCGTCCTTGAGCGTGTAAACCTGAAACCAGAACGGCTTGGTCGTATGCTCGGCCACGTCCTCGATGGAACAGATCGACATGGTGGAAAGCGTGAAAGGTACGCCGAATTTCTCTGCCGCCCGGGCCGCCTTGATCTCGCCATCCGCGCATTGCATTCCCGTCAGGCCCACGGGTGCAAGGGCCACCGGCATCGACACGTCCTGATCGATCATCCGGGTTGCGGTCGAGCGGTTCGACATGTCCACCGCAATCCGCTGCCGCAGCAGGATGTCGGCGAAATCGGACGTGTTGGCGCGAAAGGTCTGCTCGGTCCAGCTGCCCGATTCGGCGTAGTCGTAGAACATCCGCGGTACCCGGCGTTCATAGATGCGGCGAAGGTCTTCGACATTGGTAATCACGGGCATGACAGATGCTTTCGCAGGCATTGGTTAGTTTTTATTACCAATTATATCGCTTCTGCACAAGGCGAGATCATGCGTCGAATTCTCGGTCTTTGCGATAGGGTTATCGGATCGAGACCGCCAGGGCCGCGGTACAGGCTCAATCCGCGTCCTTTCCCGACATGCCATCGCTGCAGCCTTCGAAGAGGGCGTTGGACGGCCACGAAACCGTTACATTCGACACCTTCGCGACGCCGATCGCTCAGGTGTCGTCGCCGAATTCTGGCAAGCGTCGGTAGCGTGCGTCAGGAATTGTCCGCGCCGATCAGCCTTTCCAGCATGGCGCGGGCACTGTCGCTGTTCCAATCCGCATCGCCCAGCATACGGGCAATTTCGCGGCCCTCGGGGTCGATCAGCACGTTCACCGGCAAGCCAATCACGTCCATGCTGCGCGCCAGTTCCTGTTTCGGATCGCGATGCAGGGGAAGGTTCGTCACGCCGATCTCGTCGAAAAAAGCTTTCATGGCGGGTAGTGGATTCCGTCCGGTGGCAATCGTGAGCACCTCGAATCGCTCTCCGGCATAGGTCTCCTGCAAGGTCGAGAGCATCGGCATTTCCTTGCGGCAAGGCGCGCACCAGGTGGCCCAGAAATTCACCAGCAGGTACTTTCCCTTGTAGTCCGAAAGCGTCGCCTCGGCGCCCGCGTCAGTAATGAACCCGACAGCGGGCAGCGCCTGCGGGGACGGGTGGAAACGCAACTTCTTCATCGATCCTTCGAGCATGGCCTGCATCTCGGCCGGGTCATTGGCCATGAGGGCGGCGTCGGCGGTCTGGACCGGCCCGTCACCGTCCCGCAGGGCAAAGACGATGGCCGCAATTGCGCTGAGACCGACGGCGATGTAGACGAGAGCAGAATGTGGCATGGGGCGGTATGTCCTTTGGTA
>Ga0316205_10000491_pt1 | contig 72054 bp, 61 predicted proteins | sample 3monthpyrite_MG_FD_204941 | JGI IMG/M metagenome (GOLD analysis project Ga0316205, IMG submission 204941) | Microbial mat bacterial communities from mineral coupon in-situ incubated in ocean water Damariscotta River, Maine, United States -... | ecosystem: Environmental > Aquatic > Marine >...
TATAGATATCAAAATATTTGAAAATAACAAATAACGATGTTGAAAAAAAAACACTTAATAGTAAATAAATCACACTTTTAGTTCTTTTCTAATTAATAAATCTACAATATCTTCTTTTCCTGGAATTAAATTCCAAGTTTGTATTCCTAACTCTTTTGCAGCATCTGTGTTTTCTTTTAAATCATCAATAAAAAAAGTTTCTAAAGCTTTCAAGTTATTTTCTTGCATCACAAATTCAAAAATAGCTAGATTTGGTTTTCTCATATTAATTTCGTGTGATAGATAAAACTGCTCAAAACAATTTTTAAATTCATTGTAACGTTTTTCTCTCCAATCATTTTGAACCCATTTAATGTGCATTTCATTGGTGTTGCTTAACAAAAACAATCGATACTTTTTACTTGCTGATAATTGTTTTAAAAACTGCAATCTATGTATTGGAAAATCTAATAAAATCGAATTCCACGCTAAGATTAAATCTTCTTTAGAAATTTTAAATGTGTCATGAAAATAATTGACAAAATCATTTGTAGAGATTTCTCCTTTTTCATATTGATACGCAATTGCCATCATTTCGTCAGAAATTTCATCAACACCAAGTTTAGCCAACTCAATAAAAGTGGCTTCTTTATGTAGGTTGATAAAAATATCACCAAAATCAAAGATGATGTTCTTAATCATTTCTGTACATTTTTAAAACATCTTTATTGATGTTGATTTCTTCAATCAATTTTCCTTTTATTTCTGGTGATTTCACTCCTTTTTTAAACTCATTTTTACCAATAAAAACGCTTGCTTCGTCCCATAAATTGGCATCAATAAATGCTTGTAGTGTTTGTGTTCCGCCCTCAATAATTACAGACTGAATTTGATGTTTTTGCAAGATCTCGCAAACTTGTTGAGCAATGTTTTTTGAAAAATTTATTTGCTCAAAAATCAATTGAGATTTCTCGACTTCGCTCGAAATGACATCTCTTTCTTCTTGGTTCTCTTTTCTTGCTTCGGTGAAGCAAATCGTTTGTACGCTTCCATCAAAAATGTTTGCGTTTCCTGGAATTCTCAAACTTTTATCTAACACAATCCGAATTGGATTATTTCCGCTCCAGTTTCTAACATTTAACTTCGGATTATCTGCAATTACCGTATTTGTTCCTACTAAAATCGCATGTTCTTTGCCTCTCCATTTATGCACTAATTGTTGTGAATATTGATTGGAAATCCAAATTGGATTATTACACTCTTTCTTTAACGGCGCAACAAATCCATTTTTTGTTTCTGCCCATTTTAAAATAATAAACGGACGCTTTTTATTTTGTACAGTAAAAAATCGCTTGTGATGTTCTAAACATTCATTTTCTAAAACACCTACAATTACATTAATTCCTGCTTTTTTTAAACGCTCAATTCCTTTTCCAGCAACCAAACTATTAGAATCTACACAGCCAATAACCACATTTTTGATTTGATTTTTTACAATTAGATCTGCACAAGGCGGCGTTTTTCCAAAATGAGAACACGGCTCTAAAGTCACATAAATAGTTGCATTTTTCAATAGTGATTTATTTTTTACAGCATCAATTGCATTTACTTCTGCATGATTTCCTCCGTAAGGTGATGTAAATCCTTCTCCAATAATTTCATCATTTAATACAACAACGGCTCCTACAGACGGGTTTGGTCTTGTAGTTCCAATTCCGTTTTTAGCAATTTGCAAACAACGTTGCATGTGTTTTTCGTGTAGAGAAATGTGCATTATTTTAATTAAAAATGATAACTTGCTCCTGCAAAAATAGTGTATTAAAGTGAAAACAAATCAACCAGTAATTAGAGAAATTCAATCAAAAGATAATCAACAGATTAAAAAAGTAATTCAAGATGTTTTAATTGAATTTGGTGTTCCAAAAGTTGGCACAGCATATGAAGATAAGGCTTTAGATAACATGTTTGAGGCTTACAACAAAACAACTTCTGCTTATTATGTAATTGATCTTGATGGCAAAATTATTGGAGGTGCTGGAGTTGCTCAATTAGATAATTACGATGGCAATATTTGTGAGTTTCAAAAAATGTATTTTTTAAAAGAAGCCCGCGGCAAAGGATTAGGAAGTAAAATGATTACTGATTGTTTGCAAAAAGCAAAAGAATTCGGATTTGAAAAATGTTATTTAGAAACCATGCCTTATATGGATTCTGCAAAAGCATTGTACAAAAAAAATGGTTTTATTTTTTTAGATGAACCTGTTGGAAACACTGGTCATTATTCGTGTAATGTTTGGATGATAAAAGACTTGTGAAAAAGATAAAAGAATAGAGAAACAAGATAAAAGACTAATGGTTAATGGCAAAATAACCAACATCAATTAATAGAGGAATTAAATCAATGAAAATTAAAGAATTCAGAAACCACTTTAACACAGAACTATCGACTGTTTTTCCTCAAACAGAAATTGATTCTTTTTTCTTTTTATTGATTGAAAAAGAATTGGGATTACAGCGAATTGATTTGGTTCTGAACACTCAAATCTCTATTTCTGATAAAAAATTTAAACACTTATATAATTCCTTATCGCGCTTAAAAACACAAGAACCGATTCAATATATTTTAGGCGAAACTGAATTTTATGGTTTACCTTTTAAAGTGACAAAAAACACATTGATTCCAAGATCAGAAACTGAAGAATTGGTAGAATGGATTATAAAAGAAGTTACAGAGAAGCAAAGTTGCAAAGTGGCAAAGTTGCAGACGGATGTCATTTCGACAAAGAATGAGGAGAAATCTCTATCTATTTTAGATATCGGTACAGGAACTGGATGCATTCCAATTTCTTTGGCTAAGAATCTACCAAATATTTCAATTACTGCAATCGACATTTCATCTGAAGCAATTAAAATAGCAAAACAAAACGCTGAATTAAATAATGTTGAAATTAATTTTATTGAACAAGATATTTTAAAGATAAACTCGCTAAACGTCATTGCGAATGAAATGAAGCAATCTGTAACAAAGGATGAGATTGCCGCGTCGCAAACTCCTCGCAATGACATTAAGTTTGATGTTATTGTTTCCAATCCGCCTTATGTTCGAGAATTAGAAAAGGCAGAAATATTACCAAATGTATTAGAAAACGAACCCCATTTAGCGTTATTTGTCACCGATAATAATCCCTTAATTTTCTATTCTAAAATAGCTAACTTAGCTAAAACGCATTTGAAAGAAAACGGCGTATTGTACTTTGAAATTAATCAATATTTAGGAAAAGAAACTAAAGAATTGTTACAAGAAAAAGGGTTCAAAAGTATACACCTTAAAAAAGATTTATTTCAAAAAGATAGAATGATAAAAGCAATACTCTAACATGCCAAAAAAAGGGAAAGCAAAAAACACCATAAATAAAGCCAAACATACTAAATTAATAAATCAAAAAATTAATAAGGTAAAGCAAGAAAAGATAGCCAATCAAGAAAAATTGAAAGCTATTATCAGAAAGGCAAAAAAAGCAAAAATCCCAAGTTAAATAACTTGAGATTTTAATTTCATAAGAATGTTTTTCTTAATGAGAAGCTAAGTATTCAGCAGTTCCTTTTGCACTTGCTTGCATAGCATCATCTCCTTCTTGCCAGTTTGCAGGACAAACTTCTCCATTTTGTTGAACATGTGCATACGCATCAATCAAACGTAAATATTCGTTTACATTTCTTCCAACAGGCATGTGGTTAATTCCTTCATGAAAAACCAATCCGTCTTCATCAATTAAATACGTTGCTCTGTACGTTACATTATCTCCTTCTACTTGGATGGTTTGTGTTTCTTCATCAAACTCTTCAGAAGTAATATCTAAAATTCCTAAAATAGAAGATAAATTTCTATTGCTATCTGCTAATAAAGGATAGGTAACCCCTTGAATTCCTCCGTGATTTTTTGGAGTATTTAACCAAGCTGAATGTACTTCTGGAGTATCACAAGAAGCTCCGATTACAATGGTGTTTCTTTTCTCGAATTCTCCTAATGCAGCTTGAAAAGCATGTAATTCTGTTGGACATACAAAAGTAAAATCTTTCGGATACCAGAATAATAATACTTTTTTCTTGTTGTTAATTGCTTCTTCTAAAACATTTACTTTAAAAGTACTTGCTTTAGCATCCATTGCATCTACGTTTAAACTTGGAAATTTTTTCCCTACTGCTGTAGCCATTTTAATATCTTTTTATGTGATTAATATTCTGTTTTTACAAGTACAAATATACCAAGCAATATTGCTAAAAACACAAAAATTGATGCAAATTTTTTATGTAAGCATCAACTTTGTTTATAGTTTTAATTCTCTAAAATAGAAGTCTTATTTACTAGCAAATAAGTTTACATCACTTTTTGTAACTTCATCTTCTCCAAGGATTATTAATCTCTCAACTACATTTCGAAGTTCTCTTATATTTCCTGTCCAATCATATTCTTGTAATAATTGAATCGCATCTTTAGAAAAGCCTTTTTTAGCACCGCCTTGTTCTTTAGCTATTTTTTGAGAAAAGAAATCTACCAATAAAGGAATATCTTCTCGTCTATCATTTAAAGCCGGAACTTTAATTAAAATAACAGCTAATCTGTGGTATAAATCTTCTCTAAAACGCCCTTCTGTAATTTCTTTTTTTAAATCTTTATTGGTTGCTGCAACAACTCTAACATTTACTTTAATATCTTTATCTGAACCAACTCTAGAAATTTTACTTTCTTGTAACGCTCTTAGAACTTTAGCTTGTGCAGACAAACTCATATCACCTATTTCGTCTAAGAAGATTGTCCCGCTATCTGCAGCTTCAAACTTACCAGCTCTATCTTTATTTGCTCCTGTAAAAGATCCTTTTACATGACCAAATAATTCACTTTCTATTAACTCTGAAGGAATTGCAGCACAGTTTACTTCAATCATTGATGCTTTAGAACGATCTGATTTTTCGTGTAACCAATGTGCAACTAGTTCTTTTCCTGTTCCGTTTGGGCCTGTAATTAAAACTCGCGCATCTGTAGCAGCAACTTTTTCTATAATATTTTTAATATGAGAAATGGCATCACTTTCTCCAACCATTTCGTAATTTTTACTTACTTTCTTTTTTAAGCGTTTGTTTTCTACAACCAGCTCTTTTTTATCCAACGCATTACGTACTGTATTTAATAATCGATTTAAATCTGGCGGTTTAGAAATATAATCGAAAGCTCCCAAGCGCATTGTATTTACGGCGGTTTCTAAATCTCCATGACCAGAAATCATAACAATTGGTGTTTCTGGTTTTATTTTTTTTGCTTTTTCTAACACCTCAACACCATCCATTTTTGGCATTTTTATATCACAAAAGACCAAATCGTAATCAGCATTCATAATCATTTCAATTCCTTGTAAACCATCTTCTGCTTCTTCTACGTGATATTGCTCATTTTCTTCAGAAATGATTTTTTTCAATACTCTTCTAATTGCAGCTTCATCTTCAATAATTAAAATTTTTGGCATACTTCTTTATTTGTTTATAATATGAATATCTCTTTGTGGAAAAGGAATTTGAACATTGTTTTCTCTAAACAATTTATCTATTTCGAAACGAATATCGCTTTGAACAAAAAATACTTGAAAACTATTTTTTAGAGTAAACAAAATCTTAAAATCTAATGAACTATCTCCAAAATTTGTAAATAATACTTTTGGCGCTGGGTATTTTAATACCGATTTATTACTGCTAGCAGCTTCTAATAATAATTTTTCTACTAGATGAACATCACTACCATAAGCAACTCCAACAGTTACTCCTTCTCTTGTTTCAACCCCATTCTCTGTCCAATTATATAACGTATTTGTTAAGTATAAATGATTTGGAATGATCATCACTTTATTATCTACAGTAACTGCTCTTGTGGTTCTTAAGTTTATTTCTTCAACTCTACCTATTTTACCTTCTAACTCTATAATGTCTCCAACATGAACCGATTGATCAATTAAAATAAAAATACCTGAAATAATATCTTGAAAAAGTGTTTGAAGCGCTAAACCAACTCCAATTAATAAAGCAGCTGATGCCGCAAATATTGCTGTAACATTTACACCTGATGTATGCATGGTTACTAAAAAAATGATAATAAATACCAACCATTTTAAGTAACTAAAAACCGAAACAAATTTCGCTTTATCATTATCTGGCATTTTTCTTGTGATAAACTTTCTCATTAATTTTAATAAAAAAGCAGAAATGATAATAGCTAAAAAAACTACAAAAATAGTTTTAACACTTATTTTTATTTCTTCACTAAAGGTAATATTATAGTTAAAAAAGTTAATTATTTTTTCCATGTTTTAAAGATACATTTTATCCTTTATATTTTAACCATTTGTATAAATCTTTATAGGTGGGCTTTTTACCATACATTAAAATACCTACACGGTAAATCTTAGCTGCCATCCAAACCATAAAGACAAAGGTAAACAACAATAATGTCATAGATATTGCAATTTCATACCATGGAACTCCAAACGGAACTCGCATTAACATTACAATTGGCGATGTAAACGGAATCATAGAAAAAATTGTAGAAATTGGTCCATGAGGATCATTTATAACCGTTGCAAACCCAACATAAACTCCTAGTATTAACGGCAACATAATTGGCAACATAAACTGTTGCGTATCTGTTTCACTATCAACCGCTGCTCCAACTGCTGCAAATAAAGAACTGTATAAAAAGAAACCACCTAAAAAGTAAAAAATAAACAATACAAAAATGGTGACTAATGGCAATCTAAAAAATTCTTGAATTGCTAATTGCATACCACCGTTCCCTGCTGCTTCTTTCATTGCTGCTATTTGCTCTGGAGATAATTTTGATGTCTGTACTTCTGTCATGCCGATTCCAAATATTGATGATGAAACAAGACTGATTATTAATAAGATAATTCCCCAAATAAAGAACTGCAACAATCCTGCGGAAGCATTTCCTATAATTTTACCAAGCATTAATTGAAATGGCTTTACAGACGAAACAATTATTTCTATAATTCTACTTGTTTTTTCTTCAATAACACTTCGCATAACTGACGTTCCATAAATCATTACAAACATCATTAACATATAACCTGCAATTGCACCTACTCCAATTTTTAATCCGTTAATTAATTTGGAAGATTCTTCACCAGAAAAATTAAACATTTTAATATTTGTGGATATTCTTGAAGCTTTTATTTTTTCTGAATCGATTCCTAATTGATCTAATTTTAGATGTCTCAACTTTGCTTCTACTTTGTTTTCTAAATTACTAATAACAGACATGCTTGGAGAATCTTTTGAGTAAAACTCAATAGATTTTGCAAGAGTTTCTAAACTGTCTTTTTTTGGAATATATAAAAAGCCATAATAATTTCCTTCTTCAACTTTTCTCTTGGTTTCTTCAATTCCTATAGGTGTGTAATCTGTATACTGTATAGTTTTAGAATCTTTAAAATCTTCTTTATTAAATAATTGATATTCATCTACATATACAATTTTTTTTACTTTCTCATCATTCTTTTTACTTAGAAAGAACACTAAAAATCCAATTCCGACCATTAATAATGGACTTAAAAAAGTCATTACGATAAATGATTTATTTTTAATTTTTGCTAAGAATTCTCTCCTTATAATTAATTTTAATTTCTTCATAACTTAGCTATTCTTTTTTACTGCTTGAATAAAAATATCGTTCGCGCTTGGCACTAATTCTAAAAAATGTTGTACTTCTCCATACTTCGTTAAAAGAGATAATAATTGATTTGGAGATTCATTCTCTGGTATTTTAACATTTGCTGTATATCCTTCACTTAACATCCTAAAATCTGTAGAAGAAACTTCAAATTGTTGTTTCAACAAATTTTCAATTTCAGAAAAATTAGAAGTTTTTAATCCTATCTGAAAAGTATTACTTCTGTATTGTCTTTTTATATCGTCTAATTTTCCATCAACAATTTTGTTAGATTTATCAATCAAAGCTATTTCATCACACATTTCCTCAACAGATTCCATTCTGTGTGTAGAAAAAATTATGGTTGCGCCTTCATCTCGTAACTGTAAAATTTCTTTAGCAATTAATTGTGCGTTTATTGGATCAAACCCAGAAAAAGGTTCATCAAAAATCAATAATTTTGGTTGATGCAAAACAGTCACAATAAACTGCACTTTTTGAGCCATTCCTTTAGAAAGTTCTTCAATTTTTTTATCCCACCAAGCAGCGATATCAAATTTATCAAACCAGTATTTCAACCTTTTTTTAGCTTCTGTTTTAGACAATCCTTTTAATTGTGCTAAATACAAAGCTTGTTCACCAACTTTCATACTTTTATACAAACCACGCTCTTCGGGTAAATACCCAATTTGTTCTATATGATTTGATTGCAAGGGTTCTCCATCTAATAAAATAGTTCCACTATCTGGTAATGTTATTTGGTTTATAATTCGAATCAAAGATGTTTTCCCTGCTCCATTTGGACCCAGTAATCCAAAAACACTTCCTTTTGGAACGCTTAATGATATATTATTTAAAGCCGTAAACTCTCCGTATTTCTTAGTTACATTATTTATTTCTAATAAGTTACTCATTTATTTGATTTAATTATTAAACTAATAGCACTAGTTTTTGACATCGAACAAAATTAAGTATTATTCTTTTATCCCTTGTATTAGTTTTTAATTGTTTGTTAGTTCTACAAATACAAGAAAAAAAAAACCTATTAGAAAAGAAATTTACTATGCACGCATAATTTTTTACAATTTACTATGCGTGCATAATATTTTTTCATACATTTGTGAACATGGATAAAACATTTTCTATAGATCATCAATTAAGAGCAACTTGGCAAGCTGTTGCTAAATTGTACAACGAGCAAGCTGCAAAGCACGATAGCACAATGGCTACGGCTTTTGTTTTGTTAAATATTGATTATGAAAACGGAACACCATCAACTGCTTTAGGTCCTTTAATGGGTATGGAACCAACAAGCCTTTCTCGGATTTTAAAAACGATGGAAGATAAAGGAGCAATTAGCAGAGAAAAAAACCCTGAAGATGGTCGTGGAGTGATTATCAAATTAACAGAGTACGGAAAAGAAATGAGAGAAGTTTCAAAAAAATCCGTTTTTAAATTTAACGACGTTGTAAGAGAACATGTTTCAGAAGAAGAATTAGAACATTTTTTTTCTGTAACAAATACTATAAATAAATTAATAGCAGAAAATATGATTTATCAAAAATCAAAAAAAGCTGCTCAATAAATAATACAAATGACTAGAAGAATTAAAAAAGTAGCAATTATTGGTTCTGGTATTATGGGAAGCGGAATTGCTTGTCATTTTGCCAATATTGGTGTTGAAGTGCTTTTGTTGGACATTGTTCCAAGAGAAATCAATGACAAAGAGAAAGCAAAAGGATTAACTTTAGAAGATAAAGTGGTTCGTAATCGTTTGGTAAATGATGCGTTAACAACTTCATTAAAATCAAAACCTTCACCTATATATTCTCAAAAATTTGCTGATAGAATTACTACTGGTAACATTGATGATGATTTACATTTGATAAAAAATGTAGATTGGGTTATGGAAGTTGTTGTTGAACGATTAGACATTAAACAACAAGTTTTTGAAAAAATAGAAAAGTTCAGAACTCCAGGTACAATTATCTCTTCAAATACATCAGGAATACCAATTCAGTTTATGAATGAAGGTAGAAGTGATGATTTTAAGCAACATTTTGCTGTAACGCATTTTTTCAATCCTCCGAGATATTTAAAACTTTTTGAAGTAGTTCCTGGTCCAAACTGTAAACAAGAAGTCACAGACTTCTTAATGGACTACGGTTCTAAGTTCTTAGGAAAAACTTCTGTTTTAGCAAAAGATACACCAGCTTTTATTGGAAATAGAATTGGAATTTTCGGAATTCAATCTTTATTTCATCAAGTAAAAGAATTAGGATTAACCATTGAAGAAGTAGATAAATTAACTGGACCAGTTATTGGTCGTCCAAAATCAGCAACCTTCAGAACTGTTGATGTTGTTGGATTGGATACGTTGGTTCATGTAGCTAACGGAATTTATGAAAATTGTCCAAATGACGAAGCTCATGAATTGTTTAAACTACCTGACTTCATTAACACCATGATGGAAAATAAATGGTTAGGAAGTAAAACAGGACAAGGTTTTTATAAAAAATCTATTTCAGCAGAAGGGAAAAAAGAAATTCTTTCATTGGATTTAAACACTTTAGAATACAGATCTAAGAAAAGAGCAAAATTTGCAACTTTAGAATTGACAAAAACAATCGACAAACCGATTGATAGATTTAAAGTCTTGGTTAGTGGAAAGGACAAAGCTGGTGAATTCTACAGAAAGAATTTTGCTGCAATGTTCGAATATGTTTCTAACAGAATTCCAGAAATTTCTGATGAAGTTTACAGAATTGATGATGCTATGAAAGCAGGTTTTGGTTGGGAAAATGGACCTTTCGAAATATGGGATGCTATCGGTGTAGAAAAAGGAATTGAAATCATGAAAGCAGAAGGTAAAACTCCTGCTACTTGGGTAACCGAAATGTTAGCAAATGGTTCAACTTCTTTCTATTCTATTAAAGAAGGAGCAACTTATTATTATGGTATTCCTGAAAAAACACAAACAAAAAAGCCTGGTCAAGATTCTTTTATCATATTAGATAATATCAGAAAGTCAAAAGAAGTATTTAAAAATTCTGGCGTTGTAATTGAAGATTTAGGAAATGGAATTATCAATTGTGAATTCCAATCTAAAATGAACACCATTGGTGGTGATGTATTAGCCGGAATTAATAAAGCGATTGATTTAGCAGAAAAAGATTTTCAGGGATTGGTTATCGGAAATCAAGCACCTAATTTCTCTGTTGGAGCAAATATTGGAATGATTTTTATGATGGCTGTAGAGCAAGAATATGACGAGCTAAACATGGCTATCAAATATTTTCAAGATACCATGATGCGAATGCGTTATTCTTCAATTCCAACAATTTCTGCTCCTCATGGAATGGCTTTAGGTGGTGGATGTGAAATTTCTATGCACGCTGATAAAGTTGTTGCTGCTGCAGAAACTTATATTGGATTGGTTGAATTTGGAGTTGGTGTAATTCCTGGTGGTGGTGGATCAAAAGAGATGGCTTTAAGAGCATCTGATTTATTCCACAAAGGTGATGTTCAACTAAATGTATTACAAGAACACTTCTTAACTATCGGAATGGCAAAAGTAGCAACCTCAGCTTATGAAGCATTCGATTTAGGAATCTTGCAAAAAGGAAAAGATGTTGTTGTAATTAATAAAGACAGGCAAATAGCAGAAGCTAAAAAACATGCATTGTTGTTAGCTGAAGCTGGATATACACAACCCGTAAAACGTAAAGATGTTTTAGTACTTGGTAAACAAGCACTAGGAATGTTCTTGGTTGGAACTGATTCAATGGAGGACAGCAATTATATTTCGAAACACGATCAGAAAATTGCCAATAAATTAGCCTATGTAATGGCTGGAGGAGATTTATCTGAACCAACTAAAGTTTCTGAGCAATATTTATTAGATATCGAACGTGAAGCCTTTTTAAGTCTTTGTACAGAAAGAAAAACATTAGAGCGTATTCAACACATGTTAAAAACAGGAAAACCGCTTCGCAACTAGTTGCGAATAGTAATAAGGAATTAGTACCTAGGGATTAGAGAATCACTAACTACTAATTACTAACAACTAAATACTAAAACAAAATGAAAACAGCATATATAGTAAAAGCATACAGAACTGCAGTTGGAAAAGCACCAAAAGGTGTATTCCGTTTTAAAAGAACAGATGAATTAGCTGCCGAAACCATCAAATATATGATGGATGAATTACCAAATTTTGACAAAACTCGTATTGATGATGTGATTGTTGGTAATGCAATGCCAGAAGGTTCTCAAGGTTTAAATATGGGGAGATTAATCTCTTTAATGGGGTTAGACATTGTTGATGTTCCTGGTGTAACTGTCAATCGTTTTTGTTCTTCTGGAATAGAAACCATCGGAATGGCAACAGCGAAAATTCAAGCTGGAATGGCAGATTGCATCATTGCCGGTGGAGCAGAAAGCATGAGCGCAGTTCCAATGACAGGGTTTAAACCAGAATTAAACTACGATTTAGTGAATGCTGGTCATGAAGAATATTATTGGGGAATGGGAAATACAGCAGAAGCTGTAGCAAATCAATTTAAGGTTTCTAGAGAAGATCAAGATGAATTTGCGTACAAATCTCATATGAAAGCTTTAAAAGCACAAGCAGAAAATCGTTTTCAAGATCAAATTGTTCCAATAAAAGTAGATCAAACATACATTGATGCAAATGGTAAAAAAGCAACAAAATCTTACACTGTTACAAAAGACGAAGGTCCAAGAGCAGGAACAAGTAAAGAAGCATTAGCAAAACTAAGAGCTGTATTTGCTCAAGGAGGAAGTGTTACTGCTGGTAACTCATCTCAAATGAGTGACGGAGCTGCCTTTGTTTTAATTATGAGTGAAGAAATGGTAAAAGAATTAAATCTTGAGCCTATCGCAAGAATGGTTAACTATGCTGCAGCTGGTGTTGAGCCAAGAATCATGGGAATTGGTCCTGTAGCAGCAATTCCAAAGGTTTTAAAGCAAGCTGGATTGAAACAAAGTGACATTGAGTTAATTGAATTAAATGAAGCATTTGCTTCTCAATCTTTAGCTGTAATGCGAGAGTTAAATATTAATCAAGATATCGTAAATGTAAACGGTGGAGCAATTGCTCTAGGACATCCTTTAGGTTGTACAGGTGCTAAATTATCTGTGCAATTATTTGATGAAATGCGCAAAAGAGATATGACTGGAAAATACGGTATGGTTACCATGTGTGTTGGAACTGGTCAAGGTGCTGCTGGAGTTTATGAATTTTTAAAATAAAAAATAAAATGGCTGAATTATTAAGAGGAGGACAATTCCTTGTTAAAGAAACAAAATGTGAAGATGTGTTTACTCCAGAAGATTTTTCTGAAGAACAACAAATGATGAAAGAAGCTGTGATGGAATTTAATGAAAGAGAAATCATTCCACACAAAGCTAAATTTGAAGCAAAAGATTATGCACTTACAGAAGAAACTATGCAAAAAGCTGGAGAACTTGGTTTCTTAGGTGTTTCTGTTCCAGAAGCTTATGGAGGTATGGGAATGGGGTTTGTTTCTACCATGCTTACTTGTGATTATATTTCTAGTGGTACCGGTTCTTTCAGTACAGCTTTTGGTGCACATACAGGAATTGGAACAATGCCAATTACCTTATACGGAACCGAAGAACAAAAACAAAAATACGTTCCAAAATTAGCTTCTGGAGAATGGTTTGGCGCTTATTGTTTAACAGAACCAGGTGCTGGATCTGATGCCAATTCTGGTAAAACAACCGCAACGCTGTCCGAAGATGGTAAAACATATAAAATCAACGGACAAAAAATGTGGATTTCAAATGCGGGGTTCTGTAAGCTTTTTATTGTATTTGCACGTATTGAAAATGATAAAAATATTACTGGGTTTATTTTAGAAAACAACCCAACTAATGGAATTACTTTAGGAGAGGAAGAACACAAATTAGGAATTAGAGCTTCATCAACACGACAAGTGTTTTTTAATGACACTATAGTTCCTGCAGAAAACATGTTGTCAGAAAGAGGAAATGGATTTAAAATAGCTATGAATTCTTTAAATGTAGGAAGAATAAAACTAGCTGCTGCCTGCTTAGACTCACAAAGAAGAATTACTACCCATGCCGTAAAATACGCAAATGAACGTAAACAATTTAAAACACCCATTGCAGATTTTGGTGCTATCAAAGCAAAATTAGCTGAAATGACAACCAACACATATGTGGGTGAGTCTGCATCTTATAGAGCTGCGAAAGATATTGAAGACAGAATTGCTATGCGAATTGAAGCTGGAAATTCACATCAGAAAGCTGAATTAAAAGGGGTGGAAGAATATGCTATTGAATGCTCCATTCTTAAAGTAGCTGTTTCTGAGGATGTACAAAATTGTGCAGATGAAGGAATTCAAATTTTTGGTGGAATGGGGTTCTCAGAAGAAACTCCGATGGAAGCTGCATGGAGAGATTCTAGAATTGCCCGAATTTATGAAGGTACAAATGAAATTAACAGAATGCTCTCTGTTGGAATGTTGGTTAAAAAAGCAATGAAAGGTCATGTTGATTTGCTAAAACCTGCAATGAAAGTTGCCGATGAACTACTTGGAATCCCTTCTTTTGAAACACCAGATTATTCTCAATTATTTGCAGAAGAAAAAGAAATGATTGCTAAATTGAAAAAAGTGTTTTTAATGGTTGCTGGTGCTGCTATACAAAAATTTGGACAAGAGCTAGATAATCATCAACAATTATTAATGGCGGCATCTGATATCTTAATTGAAATTTACATGGCAGAATCTGCCATTTTAAGAACAGAAAAAAATGCAAAACGTTTTGGTGAAGATTCTCAAAAAATTCAAATTGCAATGTCAAAGTTATATTTATATAATGCTGTAGATATTGTTATCAAAAGTGCCAAAGAAGGGATTGTCTCTTTTACTGAAGGTGACGAACAACGAATGATGTTAATGGGCTTAAAGCGCTTTACAAAATATGCAAATCAACCAAATGTAATTGCATTAAGAAATACAATTGCTGAAAAAGTAAAAGCAGAAGATATGTACTGTTTTTAAACAGTTCAAGGTTGAGCGTAAAATATTCTTTAACTTTTATAAGTTTTAGAGTTTAGTTATTTGTATATGCCGTTAAAATTTATTTTTTGACGGCTTTTTTTTATCACTTCTTATACCCTAATTCTTTTAAAATTTCTTCAGATGATTTTTTACTTTCCCGAAGATAATATTCCAATGCCAAATCTGCCCTATTGGTAAATACCCCTTCAATCTTTTTTCCATAGGTGTTAAGCTGCTCATTCGTATCAAACGTGTAGGGATGCATTACCAAGCCTGCTTTATGAACCAATTCAATCATCCATGGAGCAGCTAATTCTTTATAATGATTTGGTGCACCAGCTATACTTGGCCCAATGATATGCACATTGTACTCAACTGCAAAATTAATTGCTTTTTGATAGTTTTCTTTTAAATTTTCTTTCATTTCTGGTTGCCACAACAACAAGCACTTTGGAATATTTGGTAAATATTTTTCTAATTTGATAATGCTTTTTGGAGAAAACGATTGCAGTACAAAACGTGCATTGGTATTTGCAATATCTACTTTGCCTTTAGTGGTAATTATTTTTTTTGGGTTTTTATTGATATTCCAACCATAACTAGAAATTTCTTTTTCTAATATTTTTTCTGTTCCAGACTTCGGACTTTTTGTTTCTACATAAATTCCAGGTCTATTCCCTTTATCATTAGGGTCTTTCTCATACAGGTAATTTCCAGTCCAATTGCCTAAAGCCATTTCTTTAACTGGGATTCCTTTTTTTCTAAGGATTCTATTTCCTTCAGCAATCATTACAACATCCTTTAATGTTAAAATGGTTAACCCAATAAACTCTTTTTTTGCCCTGTCTGGATTTTTTTTGTTAAACCAAGATCCAACATCCAAACTTCGTAATTCTTGTAAAGTAAATTCATTAATTTCTGCCTTTATCTTATCTAAAAACACCTCTGAAACATTCGTTGTTCTTTCCAAATATGTATCATGAAAAGCCACCAATACACTATCTTTAGTTAATTGAACATCAAATTCTAAATAATCTACACCGATGTTTCGAGCCCATAAAAAAGCTGGTTCTGTTTCTTCAGGAGCCCAATATGTTGTCCCTCTATGGGCAATAACAATGTCTTTCTTTAAATAATCTCGCACTTGTTTTGCGCTGGTATTAATTTCATTAACCATTAGTATTTCTGTCTTTAGTTTCTTTTTTGGAATTTCGTTACAAGCCATAAATCCGAATACTAAAACTGTTAAAATTATATCTCTAACTATCTTCATTTTTACATTTAATTTTCTTTTAACTGGTAATTTTTATTTTCAAGAATCCATGTAAAACCAATAAAAACAATAGACAAAATACAAGCAACAACTAACAACATAAAACTACTATTCCAACCATAAGTATCAATCAAATAGCCCATTACAATATTTGCAGTTAAAGCACCACCTAAATAACCAAAAAGCCCCGTAAATCCAGCAGCAGTACCAGCTGCATTCTTCGGCACTAAATCTAATGCTTGTACACCAATCAACATTACAGGTCCATAGATTAAAAATCCTATTGCAACCAATGCTATATTATCAATCATTGTGTTACCGACAGGATTTTTCCAATATAATATTACAAAAACCAATACCAATATCATATAGATAATACTCACGGGTGCCCGTTTTCCTTTAAACCATTTATCACTTACAATTCCTGCGATGATTGTTCCAGGTATTCCTGCCCATTCATATAAAAAATATGCCCAACCTGATTCGTTGAGAGAAAAATTTTTCACTTCTTTTAAATAGGTTGGCGCCCAATCAAGAACTCCATATCTTACAAGATATACAAAGATGTTTGCTATGGCTATCATCCATAACAATTTATTCTTAAATATATATTTCACAAAAATTTCTTTAGCTGAAATTGAATCATTTTGATCTACCCCTTCTATTTCTTCTGGATAATCATTGGTGTATTCTTCAATGGGTGGAAGGCCAACAACACCTGGTCGATCTCTTACTGTTAAGTAAATAATTACAGCAATAAAAATGGCAACCATTCCAGGTACATAAAACTTGGCATGCCAATCATTAAAAATAGCAACACCATAAATAGTTAATGGGCCAATCAATCCTCCTCCAATATTATGAGCAACATTCCAAAAAGACATTTTCGTTCCACGTTCTTGAAGTGAAAACCATTGTACCATAATTCTTCCACTTGGTGGCCAGCCCATTCCTTGAAACCAACCATTTAGTAGTAACAACACAAACATTATAGTAACAGATCCAGTTGCAAAAGGAAAGAATCCCATGGTCATCATAATTAATCCTGACATGAACAATCCGATGGGCATAAACTTTCTAGCGTCATTTCTGTCCGATACATTTCCCATTAAAAATTTACTCAATCCATATGCAATTGCTACACCAGATAAAGCAAACCCTAATTCTAATTTAGAAAACCCTTGTGCTATCAAATCTGGCATTGCCAGAGCAAAATTTTTACGGACTAGATAATATCCAGCATACCCTACAAAAATTCCAAAAAAAACTTGCCATCGCATTTTTTTATACATGGCATCAATATTATTTTTAGAAAGTAATGGCTTATCTGGTGGTGCTTTTAAAAATCTAAACATCTAATGTTTTGGTTAATGTTCAATGGCTAATTTAGTGAATTTTCTACGGACACATTAGCTGTAAATTTTTTAGCATTAACCATACATCATAAAATAAAATAGTGGTTGCAAATACTGAAAAACTCCAGTTCATACAACCACTTTTTTAGCTCTTCAACTATTTCTTTTATTCTAAAGCTCCCAAATAACGTTCTGCATCTAAAGCTGCCATACAACCTGTTCCTGCTGCAGTAACAGCTTGCCTGTATTCTTTGTCTTGAATATCTCCAGCAGCAAAAACTCCTGGTAAATTTGTCTTAGTAGATTTTCCTTTTGTAATTAAATAACCAACATCGTCCATCTCTAAAACACCTTTAAACAAGTCTGAATTTGGTTTATGTCCAATGGCAATAAAAACTCCAGTAACATCAATATTATGCTTCTCTTTTGTTTTATTATTTACAACGCGAACACCTTCTACAACACTATCTCCAAGAACCTCATCTAATTCAGAATTGTATAAAACTTCAATGTTTTCTGTTTTATTAACTCGATGTTGCATTGCTTTTGATGCTCTCATTGTATCTTTACGAACCAACATTGTAACTTTATTACAAATGTTTGCCAAATACGTAGCTTCTTCTGCTGCGGTATCTCCTGCGCCAACAACAATTACATCTTGTCCTTTATAAAAGAAGCCATCACAAGTTGCACATGCTGAAACTCCACCACCAATTAAACGCTGCTCACTTTCTAAACCTAAATATTTAGCTGTTGCTCCTGTTGAAATAATTACAGTTTCTGCTTCAATTTCTATTGATTCATCCACAATAACTTTGTGAATTCTACCAACTTCTTTACTCAAATCGACTTTTGTAACTAGTCCAAAACGAACTTCTGTTCCAAAACGCTCTGCTTGCTTTTGCAAATCGTTCATCATTGCAGTTCCATCTGTTCCATTTGGATACCCAGGATAATTATCTACTTCTGTAGTAGTTGTTAATTGACCACCCATTTGCATGCCCGTATACATTACTGGTTTCATATCTGCTCTTGCTGCATAAATTGCTGCTGTATATCCTGCTGGACCTGAACCGATAATTAAACATTTAATTTTTTCTGCCATTATTGTTTTAATTTTATGATTGCAAATGTATTTTTTTTAAACTATTTTTTGAAAGATATTATATGATAAATTAAAATAGTTTTATAACAAAAATCAATAGTTAATTAAATTACTTCTTTGGAAGTATTCTAACAATTCCTAATCTTTCAATTCCTGCATATAAATATCCATCATTTCCTTGCTCAATAGAACGAACTCTCCCCAAACCTTCAAGTATTTTTTCTTCCTTAATTACTTTCCCGTTTTTTAAAGTACAATTAGAAATGTATTGAAATTTTAAAGAACCAACTAATAAATTACCTTTCCAATCTGGATATTTGTCAGAGTTCACAAAAGCCATTCCGCTTGGTGCAATTGATGGCGTCCATTGATGTAAAGGCTGTTCCATTCCTGGCAAAGCGGTGTTATCTGTAAATTTTGTTCCGCTATAATTGATTCCGTAACTTATTTTTGGCCAGCCGTAATTTTTTCCTTTTTTGATGATGTTAATTTCATCTCCGCCTCTTGGTCCGTGTTCGTGAGTCCAAATAGCTCCCGTAAACGGATTTATTTCCATTCCTTGCGGATTCCGATGTCCGAAACTATAAATTGCAGTTTTAGCATTTTTTACGTTTACAAACGGATTATCTTTTGGAATTTTACCATCATCATGCAATCGATAAATTTTACCACAATCTCTAGTAATATCTTGCGGATTTTCATCTCTCTTTCCTCTATCGCCAACACTAAAATATACATACCCTTTTTTATCAAAAGCAATACGAGAACCAAAATGTTGCCCTCTTCTAGAATTTGGACTTGCTTTATATAAAACCTCTTGATTGATGAGTTTATTATTATTTAATCTTGCACGCATTAAAGTGGTATTGGCTCCTTCTCCAGCTCCTGTTGCAGAAGCATATGTAAAATAAATCCAACCATTTTTTTTGTAATTTGGATGCAATTCTATATCCATTAAACCACCCTGTCCTTGTACTTTTATTTTAGGTAACCCATTAATATTTTGCTTTTTACCATTTTTGAAATGAATTAATTTACCCTCTTTTTCTGTTATTAACATTGAATTATCTGGTAAAAAAGTAAATCCCCACGGAATTGATAAATCTGAAACAACCAACTCATACTCTTTACTTTCTTGATTTTTTACTTTGTTTAGATTGATAAAACTAAATAGTAAAGTACCCATTAAAAGTACTCCGAAAATTATTTTTAATTTCTTCATTTTATTGGTTATTTTTAAAATAGAAATGCTTTACAATATAGAAATAATATAGTATGTTTGCAATCCGAAATTAATAGTGTATTAGAGTGTTTTTAAATTGACATAAACTTACACTAAAATTTTATATTTCGGGGTGTAGCGTAGCCCGGTCATCGCGCCTCGTTTGGGACGAGGAGGTCGCAGGTTCGAATCCTGCCACCCCGACTAAAAGTTGAATATTTAATTTATATTCAACTTTTTCTTATTTTAGAAGAATGTTTACTGTCTATATTCTGTTTTCTATACAGCTCCAAAAACACTATGTTGGTTATACTAGCAAAGATGTAAATGAAAGACTTAAAGAACATTTATTCAATCACAAAGGATTTACAGCAAAAGTAAAAGATTGGAATATCATTTATAAAACTAATTTTTCTTCAAAAACTGAAGCAATTGCATTTGAAAGAAAAATTAAAAAACGTGGGGCTAAAAGATATATGAGCGACATCGCGTCACGCTAAATGCGTGAAGGTCGCAGGTTCGAATCCTGCCACCCCGACAAAACCTTGCTTTTTTTTAGCAAGGTTTTTTATTTTTAAAATAAATAAAAAATAGTTTGTCAATATCAGAAATGATAATATATTTGCCACGCTTAAAAATAAGCAAAAGCCGATGTAGCTCAGCTGGCTAGAGCAGCTGATTTGTAATCAGCAGGTCGTGGGTTCGAGTCCCTCCATCGGCTCTTAAAAGTCCTTTCAAAAGAAAGGGCTTTTTTTATGCTTTAACTTGAACGAATTTTTGTTAAATTTGTTCACAATTACCATACATATACAACCTTATTATTATGCTTATAATTGGAATTGCTGGAGGAACAGGAAGTGGAAAAACTACTGTTGTTGACAAAATCATAAAAGAGTTTCCTATGGATGAAGTTTGTGTAATCTCACAAGATTCATATTACAACAAAACAGACTCGTTGAGTTATGAAGAGCGTACAAAAATCAATTTTGATCATCCAAGAGCTATCGATTTTGAATTAATAGTACAACATTTAAAAGAATTAAAATCTGGGAATATTATTGAGCAACCTATTTATTCTTTTGTAACTCATAATAGAACCACAGACACTATTAAAACTCATCCCAGAAAAGTGGTAATTGTAGAGGGTATTTTAATTTTTAACAATGAAGAATTAAGAGACCTTTTTGATATTAAAATATTTGTACACGCAGATACTGATGAGCGATTGATTCGAAGAATTAGACGAGACATTAACGAGAGAGGAAGGGATATTAATGAAGTACTTACTAGATATCAAGATACACTAAAACCAATGCATCAGCAATTTATTGAGCCTACAAAAAATTTCGCGGATATTATCATTCCAAATGACAGACACAATACCGTTGCAATAGACATTCTTAGAACTGTTATTTCTAATAAATTATAATGACATTCAAAAAATTCAGAGAACAAAAGTTAATAAAATTCATTGGCAACAGGTACATATTAATCCTGTTTTCTTTTATTATCTGGATGCTGTTTTTTGACACAAACTCTTATTTGGTTCATAAAGAATTTAATAAAAAAATTGAAAAGTTAGAAACTGGAAATTCATTCTTTGAACACACAATAAAAAAAGACAAACAAACCATCAAAAATTTAGAAGACTCACTTCAGTTAGAAAAATTTGCGAGAGAACAATATTTAATGAAAAAGAAAAACGAAGATATTTATATTATTGAATTTGATACCATTAAAAAATAATGAGTGATTTTTTATTTAATCAATTTAACCAAACCAGTCCATCTGCTTGGAAACAGAAAATTCAAGTTGATTTAAAAGGTGCTGATTATAATAATACCTTACTTTGGAAAACTGAAGAGGGAATTGTTGTAAAGCCTTTTTACACTAAAGAGGATGCTAAAAACCTTAATAAAGAAATCTCCCCTTTTAAATTCAATATTTGTCAATCTGTTTATATTGATGATGAAAAAATTGCAAATGGAATTGCTATAAATGCATTAAAAAAAGGAGCCAACGCGATAGAGTTTATTGCTGAAAACTCATTTGATTATATCGCGTTATTAAAAAATATAGAGACACATAAAACAACTCTTTATTTCCGATTTCAATTTTTAGATGCAGATTTTACAAGAAAACTCTCCGACTTTACACATCCCGAAACAACTTATTTTCAAGTTGATATTATTGGAAATCTAGCAGAAACAGGCAATTGGTTTTCAAATTTAAAAGAAGACCACCAAGAGCTCGAAAAAATTAATTCATTTTGCAAAAATAGCGTTGGAATTAATTCTGCTTTATATCAAAATGCAGGAGCCACAATTACACAGCAACTAGCGTATACTCTTGCTCATGCTAATGAATATTTAAACCATTTTGGTAAAGGTATTGCTGCAAATATCCATTTTAACTTTTCTGTTGGCAGCAATTACTTTTTTGAAATAGCAAAACTTAAAGCTTTTCAAGTACTTTGGAAAACACTTTTAAAAGAATACGACGTAAAAAATAATCAAGCGCACATTTTTACACAACCAAGTTTACGCAACAAAACCATATATGATTATAATGTGAACATGCTCAGAACTACTTCAGAATGCATGAGTGCAATTCTAGGTGGTTCAAACACTGTAAATAACATTTCATACGATATTTTGTACCACAAAAAAAATGATTTCGGAGAACGAATTTCTAGAAATCAACTATTGATTTTACAGCAAGAAAGTTTTCTAGAAAGTGCAAACCAAATAGCAGATGGATCTTATTATATAGAAAATTTAACTGCCCAACTGGCAGAAAAAGCTTTAATTATCTTTAAAGATATTGAAAAAGGTGGCGGTTTTCTAAGGCAATTAAAGCAAGGCATAATCCAGAGAAAAATAAATGAAAGCGCACATAAAGAACAAGAGAAATTCAACACAAATAAAATTATTTTATTAGGCACAAACCAGCAAGTGAACACAAATGATTTAATGAAAAACGACCTGGAATTGTATCCGTTTTTAAAAACAAAAGCAATCAAAACCTTAATACAACCTATTCTTACTAAACGGTTGGCTGAAAAGTCAGAACAAAATCGATTAAAAAATGAGTAGAAAGAGTATTCAACATATCAAAATTACTACCAGTAAACAGCAATCTAATAACTTTAGACACGAAGATTTTGTAGCTGGAATTCCACCGTATTTACGTGGACCATACTCAACTATGTATGTTCGTAGACCTTGGACAATTAGACAATATGCAGGTTTTTCTACCGCAGAAGAAAGCAATGCTTTTTATAGAAGAAATTTAGAAGCAGGACAAAAAGGTTTATCTGTTGCGTTTGATTTGGCAACACATAGAGGTTACGATTCTGATCATGAACGCGTGCAAGGTGATGTCGGAAAAGCAGGAGTTGCCATTGATTCTGTTGAAGATATGAAGGTTTTATTTGATAAAATCCCGTTAGATAAAATGTCAGTTTCTATGACTATGAATGGTGCCGTTTTACCCATTTTAGCCTTTTATGTTGTTGCAGCAGAAGAACAAGGAGTTGATATTAAAGCATTATCGGGAACAATTCAAAATGATATTTTGAAAGAATTTATGGTTCGAAACACCTATATCTACCCTCCTACTTCATCCATGAAAATTATTGCTGATATCTTTAAATTTACTAGCGAAAAAATGCCAAAATACAATTCAATTTCTATTTCTGGATATCACATGCAAGAAGCAGGGGCAACTGCAGAAATTGAATTGGCTTATACATTAGCAGACGGATTAGAATATATCAGGAAAGGAATTGAAGCCGGTATGGATATTGATTCTTTCGCACCAAGATTATCTTTTTTCTGGGCCATTGGAATGGATCATTTTAAAGAAATTGCAAAAATGCGAGCTGCAAGAATGCTGTGGGCAAAAATTGTACAAAAATTTAATCCGAAGAATCAAAAATCGTTGGCATTACGAACACACTGCCAAACTAGCGGCTGGAGTTTAACAGAACAAGATCCGTTTAATAATGTTGCTAGAACAACTATTGAAGCAATGGCAGCAGTTTTTGGTGGTACACAAAGTTTACACACAAATGCATTGGATGAAGCCATTGCATTACCAACAGATTTTTCTGCAAGAATTGCAAGAAACACACAAATCTATTTACAAGAAGAAACAAACATTACCAAAACTGTAGATCCTTGGGCTGGTAGTTTTCATGTAGAAAAACTAACCGAAGATATTGCAAATAAAGCATGGAAATTAATTGAAGAAGTAGAAAAATTGGGAGGAATGACCAAAGCCATTGAAAAAGGAATTCCGAAAATGCGAATTGAAGAAGCTGCAGCAATTAAACAAGCAAAAATTGATAGCGGAAATGATATCATCGTTGGCGTAAATAAATACCAATTAAAAGAAGAAGATCCTTTACATATTTTAGAAGTTGATAATGAAGCTGTTCGAAAATCTCAAATTGAAAGATTGAATGCTTTAAAATCCAACAGAAATCCTACTGAAGTTGAAAAATCTTTAGTAGCTTTGACTGAAGCTGCAAAATCTGGTGAAGAAAACCTATTAGAATTAGCAATTATTGCTGCAAGAAACAGAGCGACATTGGGTGAAATTTCTGATGCCTTAGAAGCAGTTTTCGGAAGACATAAAGCCGTTCATAAAACCATTTCTGGTGTGTACAGTAAAGAAATAAAAGAAGATGCATTGTTTAAAAAAGCAACTGAATTAGCAGATAATTTTGCTGAATTAGAAGGAAGACGCCCAAGAATAATGATTGCAAAACTTGGGCAAGATGGTCATGATCGTGGCGCAAAAGTTGTGGCTACAGGTTATGCCGATTTAGGCTTCGATGTAGATATTGGGCCTTTATTTCAAACACCAAAAGAAGCGGTAAAACAAGCTGTAGAAAATGATGTTCATATTTTAGGAATTTCTTCTTTAGCTGCCGGACATAAAACCTTGGCTCCTCAAGTAATTGCTGAATTAAAAAAATACGAACGTGAAGATATTATGGTTATTGTTGGTGGCGTAATACCTGCACAAGATTATCAATTTTTATTTGATGCTGGTGCCGTTGGTGTTTTTGGTCCAGGAACAAAAATCGCACAAGCTGCTATTGACATGTTGACTATTTTAATTGAAAGTGTTGATACATCACTTTAAGTAGAAAGCCTCTAAAAATATCAAAACTAGGTATTGCCAAAGGAACAGTTTTTGTTGCTCTTGAATTAAAACTAGGATTAAAAATTTATATCAATGAGATTAACTTTTCTACTTATTTTTTCTTCTTTCACATTATTTGGTCAACGCATCAAAGGTGTCGTTTTAGAATCTAACTCAAAGAACCCTTTGCAGTATGTCAATGTTTATCTAAAGTACACAAAACAAGGATCAGTTACTACTAAAAAAGGTGCATTTAACTTTATCGCTAATTTAAAAATTAAAGAAAATGATTCTATTTACTTTTCTAGTATCGGTTATGTCTCAAAACAAATTAGTTTTTCAGAATTAAAAAAGGCGAACCATGTTGTTTATCTTGATGTTAAAACAGAAAACTTGAATGAAGTTGTTCTTGAATCAACCAATTCATTAAGAACAACTATCCGTTTTAAAAAATTAACGTCTATGAAATTGGGAGTACATTCATTTGGATCAACATTAATTGATAACAAAATATTTGTAATTGGCGGTGATGCTTCGTTCATTGAAGAAAGTATTAAAAGAACATTAGACCAACTAAGCAATATGCCAAATCCAACCTTTACAGATTTTATGAATGAATCTAGAAGAAACAACTCATGGGAACACTATACAGATCGTCTTCAAATATATAATATTACTAATAATACTTGGACTACATCACCATTAAAATTTAGAAAACGAGCTTATCATAACATTAATTACCACGATAATAAACTCTATGTATTAGGAGGTAAACGACTAGCCACAAATAAGAAATTTGAATATTTAGATAACAAAATTGAAGTGTTTGATTTACAAAGCAACAAAATAACTATCGATCATACCAATCCACATCAATCTATAAATTTCTTCTCTTTTGTTTACAATCATAATCTTATTGTTATTGGAGGCTCTAATCGGTTGAAAAAAAATGGAAAAATAGTAACTACAAAAAACATACATTTATATGATCTAAATTCTGGATACTGGTATCAATCAACAGATATACCAAAATCTAAAGAAGCAACAGGACTTTTAGTAAATAACATCATCTATTTAATTGGTGGATATGATAACAAACCTTTACCTGAAATTCAAAGTTATAATTTAATTACAGGGAAATGGAAAAATGAAATAACTTTATTTGATCCGATTGAAAAACCTGCTCTTACTTATCATAAAAACATTATTTATATTTTTAATGATGGAAAAATATCAACTTATAATGTGATTTCAAAAACACTAAATGAATATACAATTAATTTGAATTTGAAATCTTCAAAGCTTCATTATTACAAAGACAATCTATATTTAATCGGTGGATATAGAAAATACGAATTCTCAAAAGAACGATCTTCTGGAACATACAGCATACAAATAGATGAGTTTTCAAAAACTAAAATTAACAAATCTAAAAGTGCTGACTTTTAACAGTTAATCATCTCAAAAAACAGTTATATAAAGTCTTTATTCTACCATTTTATGATTAAATTTGTGAACTTTTACAAAAAATGTCACTGATGATAAAAAAAATCTTAAATATTCTTTATTCAACACGATTAACTGCCATTTTATTTATCTTATTTGCTACTGCAATGGGAATTGCTACTTTTATAGAAAACAACTTTGGCACACAAACTTCAAAAGCACTTGTTTACAATACATGGTGGTTTGAGGCAATCATGCTTTTTTTTATCATCAATTTTTTCGGAAATATTTTTAGATATCGATTGTACAAAAAAGAAAAATGGGCGGTTTTATTATTTCATACTTCCTTTTTATTGATATTAATTGGTGCAGGTGTTACGCGTTATACTGGTTATGAGGGAATTATGGTTATCCAAGAAGGTGAAGCTACCAATCTATTTCTATCAGAAACCACGTATGTAAATACTATTATTGATGATGGAAAACAGCAAAAAGAATTTTCAAAAAAAATACTCTTATCCGCTTGGGGGAAAAACAATTGGGGTTTTACTGCAAAATTTAAAGGGCAATCTGTTGATTTTAAACTAGTAGATTATATCCCTTGGGCAGAAAACAAATTGGTTGAAGACGAAAGCGGAGTTGAATATTTGTTTTTTGTTGAATCTAGTAGCGGATCAAGACACGAACATTACATAAAAAAAGGGACTGTACAGAATATTCATAACGTTTTAGTTGGTTTTGACGCTACAAATAAGGCCAGTATTAATTTTACCAATACTAGTGAGGGTTTAAAAATGGTTTCATCAGCCGATGGAAATTGGTTTAGAATGGCTGACCAAAAACGTGGGAAAATCGCAAAAGATTCCACTCAAAATTTTCAATACTTAACCTTGCACACTATTGCTGGTTTGCAATTTGTAATTCCAGCTCCTGCTAAAAAAGGAGTTTTAAAAACAGTAAGTAACCCTAAAAAAGACACAAATTTAGATATTATTGTTTTAGATATTACCACGAATAATAAAACCGAACGTGTCGAATTATCTGGCGGAAAGTACAATTCTCTAAATTCTGAAGAATTAAAAGTTAGCAACTTAAATTTTAGAATGCTTTATGGCTCAAAAACAATGGAAATCCCATTTCATGTTAAGTTAAAAGATTTTCAATTAGAAAAATACCCAGGCTCAGAAAGTGCTGCATCCTATGCGAGTGAAGTAGTTGTGATTTCTCCTGAAAAAACTTTTGATTTTAGAATTTACATGAATCATATTTTAGATTTTAGAGGTTATAAATTTTTTCAATCGAGTTATGATCTTTCTAAAGAAGTAGAAGAAACCCATTTATCTGTAAACCATGATTATTGGGGAACCTTTATAACTTATGTCGGCTACGCACTGTTATTTTTCGGATTAATTTGCATTCTATTTGCAAAAAACACTCGTTTCGATTCCTTAAAAAAACAATTAGTAAAAATCAGAAAGAAAAAAGCAGCATTATCAATACTGCTACTTTTATTTGTATCTATATCCGTTTCTGCACAGCATCAAAAACGTGCGGCAACAGATCAACAAATAGATTCTATTTTAAAATCAAATCTTGTTGATTCAAAACATGCTGAACTTTTTAATACCCTAGTGATTCAAGATGAAGGTGGTAGAATGAAACCTGCACATACTTTTGCGTCTCAATTGGTAAGAAAAGTAAGTCATCAAGAAACTTTTAACGGCATGACACCAAGTCAAGTGCTGATTTCAATTATTGAGAATTCTCAATTTTGGTTTGAAGTTCCTATGATTTATCTAGAAAAAGGAAACGCAAAAATTAGAGAAATTATTGGTGTACCACTAACTGCTACACACGCACGTTTATCAGATTTCTTAACAAATAAAGGTGTCTATAAAATAAAAGATAAAGTAGCGGATGCTCAGAAAAAAAACATTAAAAATAAGTTTGAAAAAGATCTTATTAACATTGACAAAAGAGTTGGGTTAATGTATAGCGCTGTTTGGGGAGCTATCTTTAAAATATTTCCGATTCCGAATGATCCTAATAATAAATGGGTTTCACTACCAGAAACAAGCGAAGCTAACTTTAAAGGAACAGATTCTGTTTTTGTACGACAAGTATTGCCTGTTTATATTCAAATGCTTCAAAAAGCAAAACAAACTAAGGATTATACACAAACAGATAAAGTGCTAAAAGGAATTAAAAATTACCAACAAAAATTCGGTGCAGAAGTAATTCCTTCTGAAAGTAGAATCAATACAGAAATCATGTACAATAAAGCTCAAATCTTTAAACGTCTGGCTACGTATTTAGGGTATATGAGTTTATTAATGCTTTTATTTGTGATGGTTCAAATTTTTACAGACAAAAAATGGGTTGGCATTGTTGTGAAAGGTTTAATTGCTTTTATTATTAGTCTATTCGTCTTACACACATTAGGATTGGGAGCTCGCTGGTATATTAGCGGTAATGCACCTTGGAGCAATGCCTATGAATCGATTATTTTTGTAGCTTGGGCTACCATGCTATTTGGATTAATTTTTGGAAGAAAATCTTCCTTAACAATTACAGCAACTACATTTTTAACAGCAATAATTTTAGCATTTGCACATCAAAATTGGTTAGATCCAGAAATTGCCAACTTACAACCAGTATTAAATTCATGGTGGTTAATGGTACATGTTTCTATTATTGTAGCAAGCTATGGTCCATTTTCTCTCGGAATGATTTTAGGAATTTTCGCCTTGTTTTTAATGGTTTTTACCACAAAGAAAAATAAACAGAAACTAAATTTAATTATTAAAGAATTAACTATTATCAATGAAATGGCTTTAACTGTTGGATTAATTATGTTAACCATCGGTAACTTTCTTGGCGGTATGTGGGCAAATGAAAGTTGGGGACGTTATTGGGGTTGGGATCCAAAAGAGACTTGGGCGTTAATTTCTATCATGGTGTTCTCTTTAGTATTACACTTGCGATTGATTCCAGGGTTAAAAAGTAGAGTTGCTTTTAACTTTGCTTCTGCTTTTGCGTATTTGTCTATTATGATGACTTATTTTGGTGTTAATTTCTATTTATCAGGGTTGCATTCATACGCTAGTGGAGATCAAAGTGTAACTCCGAAAGAAGCATATATTTATATTGGTTTCTTAGTTATTCTTACCTTTTTTGCTTGGCTAAAACACAAAAAATATTATAAAAAGTAGCAAAGTTTTATGCGAAGAAAAATGTACTTTTGTTTATCAATTAAAATTTAAAAAAATATATGTTTCACAAAAACATCAAATTAATAATAGCAGCATTAATAACTGCTTGGTCTGTTTACGAGTTTTGGCAGGGTCATATTATGAATGGAATTTCAATCTTATTTTTAGCAGGGGTTTTTGTGTTCTTGTACTTTAAAAACGAATTTATCTTATTAGCGTTCTTACAACTGAGAAAACAAAATTTTGAAGGTGCAAAAAAATGGTTAGATTATATTAAAAACCCAAGTACAGCACTAATTCAAAAGCAAGAAGGCTATTATAATTTTTTACACGGAATTATGTTGTCTCAAACCAATATTACACAAGCAGAAAAATTTCTTAAAAAAGCAGTAAAACTGGGTTTGTCGATGAATCATGATTTAGCAATGGCAAAATTACAGTTGGCAGGAATTTCTATGACTAAAAGACGAAAACGAGAAGCTACAATGTTACTAAACGAGGCTAAAAAGCTTGACAAACAAGGAATGCTAAACGATCAGATTAAAATGATGAAACAGCAAATGAAGAAAATTTAATTTCTATATTTCATATATAAAAAAGGCTTCTGAAAATTCAGAAGCCTTTTTTATTGAATTATCATTTATTTTATTCCTTTAATCTTTTTAAAGACAAATCTGGATTGTATTCTAATAAGAATAAGCCATTATTCTCTGAAACACTAAATAGTCTTTTTTTGAATTTAAACTTACTTTCCAATCGGTAAGAAACTCCTTTTTTATAAGTCGTATACAAATCTTCCCCAGAAGCCAATCTCATAATAACATCATACATAATATCAAACCCTCTTGTTGAATAATAGGATGGAAATGTATTGTTTTTAAGTTGGTATTGTTTGTTAAATATTTGAGCAGAAACAGCCGATTCATCAATATAAGTATCAGTTACATAAACAAAGCCAAGCTGTGCCAACTTATTATTATCTACTTTATCAAAAACTGCTCCTTTCTCAAAGGTAAAAACTTTTACATTATAATTAACCTTTTCTTTCTGTTCTTCACCTTCTTCCGCCTCTTCTGGTTCAGGAAAACTAATCAAACTATTCAGCGCATTTGAAGCGATGACGCTTTTTTTCGTTGCAATAATTACCCAATTATCTACCTTTGTTGTATCGGGTTTTAAAACCTTTAAAAAACGTTCTTGAGCAATATATCCATTGTGCGGGATAATAGAATGTACAGCATCAATAGAATCATGTTGTATTAAAACCGATTTTATTTGTTTGATTTCTGTCATAGAAACATCCGTAGAATCTCCTACAATGATAATGTTTTGGTTGGTGTATCTCTTAGAAATATGCGATAGTAAGATTTCTTTATATCGATTTTTATCTGGTGATGTCTTAACAATTCTAGGGGATGTGAATGAGGTCTGAACTTTAGAAAAAACAGGAAAAACCACAGGAACTCCAACAGTATTTGCTATTTTCTTTACCTCATCAGAATACAGCGGCCCTACAACAACATCCATCTCTTTTAATGAATTATTTGTAATAATTTCATTGATTTTTGTATTTCTATCTTCCGTGTCAAAAACATCCATTTGTACTTGAATCCCTTGAGATTTCAAAGAATCAATCGCAATTTCAGCACCTAAATAAAAATCTGTAACAATATTTATAAGATTTTTATTTTTAAAAATTTCTTGAGGCACAACTGTATCAAAAAGAGTAGCTCTAAATGGCAAAAGCAGGCCTACTCTTACAAAAGCATTCTCAGAAATTGTATCTTTATAAATAGCTTCTATTTTTTCTCCTTCAACAATTTCTTTAATTTTAATACGATTTCCTGTTTTTAATCCTTCGGTTAACTGAGGGTTTAAAATAAGTAAATCAGCCTTTAAAACATTATAATATCTCGTTAAGCTATAAAAAGTATCCCCTTTATTTACTTGATGTTGTACAAATTTCTCTTTTAAATCTTCAATTTGTTCAACAATTTTTACTGTATCTTTTTTAATAGGATTAGAATCTACCTTACTAGAATCTATTGTAGTATCTAAAAGAACTTTGTTATTCGGAACAATAATTTCGGTATTTACTTTTGGTTTTCTACCAATATCAGGATTTAAACGTAATAAATCCCTCGTTTTCATATCTAGTTTTTTTGCAATGCTACGCATTGTCTCGCCTTTCTTTACGGTATATGCAATGTATTTCTTTTGTTGTCCACAAGAAACAGCAAAAGTTAAAACAAAGAGTATTATAAGTATTTTAAGGTGTTTCATTCGTTTTTATTTTTTCATCAAGAGTTCTCATTCTTATAATATAACATCATAAATTGATGCTTAGTATAAAACTATTCCCACTCAATTGTTGCTGGTGGTTTAGAGCTAATATCATACACAACTCTATTTACACCTTTTACTTTATTGATAATATCATTCGATACTTTTTGCAAAAATTCATAAGGTAGATTTACCCAATCTGCCGTCATTCCGTCTGTACTTTCAACAGCTCTTAAAGCAACCACTTTCTCATAGGTTCTTTCATCTCCCATAACACCAACAGAGTTTACAGGTAATAACATCGCTCCGGCTTGCCAAACTTTATCGTACAAATTACTTTCTTTTAATCCGTTGATAAATATCGCATCAACTTCTTGTAATATACTTACTTTTTCTGGTGTTACATCACCTAAAATTCTAATGGCCAATCCTGGACCAGGAAAAGGATGCCTTCCTAATAATTCTTTATCTATTCCCATAGATGCTCCTACTCTTCTTACTTCATCTTTAAAAATCATTCGTAATGGTTCTACAATTTTTAATTTCATAAAATCTGGTAAACCACCTACATTATGGTGGCTTTTAATGGTTGCTGATGGGCCACCATTTACAGAAACCGATTCTATTACATCAGGATAAATAGTTCCTTGTGCCAACCATTTTGCATCTTCAATCTGATGTGCTTCATCGTCAAAGACTTCTATAAACGCATTTCCAATTGCTTTTCTTTTTGCTTCAGGATCTGAAAGTCCAGTCAGGGCATTCATAAATCGTTTAGAAGCATCTACTCCTTTTACGTTTAATCCCATCCCCTCATATTGTTTTAGAACATCTTTAAACTCATTTTTACGAAGCAATCCATTGTTCACAAAAATACAATGCAAATTAGCACCGATTGCTTTGTGTAATAATATTGCAGCAACAGTAGAATCTACTCCACCAGAAAGCCCTAAAACAACCTTATCATTTCCAACTTTTTTTTGAATTTCTTCAACAGTACTTTCAACAAAAGAATCTGGTGTCCAAGTCTGGGCAACTCCAGCAATTTTTACTAAAAAATTCTCTAGTAATTGTTTACCATCTTTAGAATGATATACCTCTGGATGAAATTGAATTGCATACGTTTGCTCTCCAATAATTTTATACGCGGCATTTTCAACATCATGCGTACTTGCCAATTTTACTCCATTTGTTGGCAACTGTTTTATCGTATCTGAATGGCTCATCCAAACTTGACTCCCATTTGAGATTCCTTTAAAAAACACTTCATTTTCTTGTACAAAAGATAAATTTGCTCTACCGTATTCTCTTGTATTAGACTGTCCTACATTTCCTCCAAAAAAATGTGCTAAATATTGTGCTCCATAACAAACTGCTAACAAAGGTTTTTTATTTCTGATTTCTGATAAATCTGGATGTAGTGGATTTTCTGAACGAACAGAATATGGACTTCCAGATAAAATTACAGCTTTAAAATTGTTAATATTTTTTGGTGGATTATTATAAGGATGAATTTCACAGTAAATGTTCAATTCTCGAACTCTTCGCGCAATAAGTTGTGTGTATTGCGACCCGAAATCTAATATAAGTACGTTATGTTGTTGCATCTGCAAAAATACTATAAGATTTTAGATTTTTTAACTCTAAATCCTTTTTTTTCTTTCATCAATTCTAACAAGAGATTAAAAAATTCTTAGAATTTATAGACAATCGAGTTGATGTTCATTCCTGCTCCAACAGAAGCAAAAATAACGACATCTCCTTTATTAATTTGATGATTTTCTATTTGACCATTTAAAACTAAGTCCAATAAAGTAGGTACAGTAGCTACTGAACTGTTTCCTAATTTATGAATATTCATTGGCATGATGTTTTCTGGCATTGGTGTTTTAAACAACCTGTAAAAACGCTTAATGATTGCTTCATCCATTTTTTCATTTGCTTGATGAATCAATATTTTTTTTACTTCTTCAATTCCAACACCACTCTTATCTAAAGCATCCTTCATTGCCAAAGGGACGTTATTTAATGCAAATTCATAAATTTTACGACCCAACATTTTAATAAAAATTTTATCTGGATCAGAATGTATATTATTCGATTTTCCAGAAAACAAATAATACGCTTCATCCTTAGAAAAAGTTTGTGACGCATAGCTTAAAATACCTAAGTCTATTTTATCTGAAGCTTCAATAATACAAGCACCTGCTCCATCACTAAAAATCATAGAGTCACGATCGTTAAGATCAACAACTCGTGATAGTGTTTCTGCACCAATAACTAAAATTTTATTTGCCATACCAGCTTTGATAAAAGCGTGTGCTTGAATCACACCTTCAATCCAACCTGGACAACCAAATAGAATATCATACGCAACACAATTTGGGTTTTCAATTCCTAATTTATGTTTTACCCTTGTTGCAATACTTGGTAAAATATCGCTCTGAGCTCCCTGTTTTGTAACATCACCAAAATTATGAGCTAAAATGATATAATCTAATTCTTCTGAATTAATTTTTGCATTTGTAATAGCTTTTTCAGCAGCAAAAAAAGCCAAATCAGAAGCAGAAAACTCTTTACTAGCATACCTTCTTTCTTCAATACCTGTTATTGATTTAAATTTTTTAATGATAATTTCATTTGAAGATGGAAAAGGTGTTCCGTCTGCATTTAAAAACTCATGCTCAGAAAATTTTGCGTTTTCTTGAACTATTGTTGGTATGTAACATCCTGTTCCTGTAATTGCCGAATTTTTCATTTACATTAATTCTTTTAATAGATTTCTCTAACAAAATAACGAATTTTAAAACCGTTAACATTATCCTTTTATTTATTTTTAAGATAAATTATTAGATTAGTAATCTTACAGTAGGTTTTTTATTAAATCTAAATTTTGAGAAGTGTTTTTTATCAATTGTAGAGGTTTAATTTTATTTGCATGACCATTGCAATTGATTTGGATCGATTTTTCATATTCTCAGAAATTTGCCCTTCATAAGTACTTTCAATAGTCGCCAACAAATGTTTTAACCATCTTTCGAAATGTATTTTTTTAAATGTTACTTTCTTATCAAAATCGAGATGCTTTCTTAAAACATTGTTTTCGTACAAGGATGAATCCAAGAGAATGTCTTCCCAAAAATCTGTGATAGTTTCTAAATGCTGTTCTAAATGATTTTTTTTAATAATTTCTTCAAAAAAAGGAAGCATTATTGGATCGGAGATAAGTTTCTCATAAAACGCTGAAATGATCCATTTAATATCTGACCTCGAAGAAATATCTTGTTTCATCTACAAATAACTACTATCAAAAGAAAATGGCAATAAAGATAAAAGAGAAGTTGTCATTACAATTTCTCCAATTTCACCCATAAAATAAACTTCAATTGGCTGCTTTTGATTTATTTCATATTCAGAAAGTGTTTGCCTACAAGCCCCACAAGGTCCAACTGGTTTACTCACTTTATTGTTTAGAGAACTTGCTGTAATTACTAGTTTTTTTACAGCTATTCCTGGAAACTCAGAACTCGCTTTCCAAATGGCAACTCTTTCTGCACATATTCCAGATGGGTATGCTGCGCTTTCTTGATTATTCCCTAAGATTATTTGATTGTTTTCTAATAACAAAGCCACGCCTACTTTAAATTTAGAATAAGGTGCGTATGCTTTTTCTCGAGCTTCTACTGCTTTGCTCATTAATTCTTGAATCTCAGAAGGAAGCTCTGTAATATTATCAAAAACTGTTGCTGAAGCTACTACATTAATTTTTTTCATAAAGGTCTTTAACTTTTGAAAAAGCAAAGGTACTAATAATCTTCATAAATCTCTCCTAAATCAAAAGAGAGTGAAAAACGCAAGGTATTTTCTAATGGATGATTCACATTTGAAGAATTTACTAAATAAGACAAGTCAATAGAAAAAGCACGTGCTTTAAATCCACCTCCCATTGTAATGTATTGTCTGTTACCTTTAGTCTCACTTTCATGATAATATCCTGTTCTTAACGCAAAAGCATTGTTATATAAATACTCGGCACCCAAGGCATAAGTAAACTCTTTGATTTCTTCGCTAAAACCACCTGGTGCATCACCAAAAGAAGTAAAAATGCCTGATAAAAAACCCGTATCTCTTTCAGAACCATCTAATTGAGGTGTTGGCACTAATAACTTTGTAGTCTCAACATTTACGCCAATCACATTATAATCATCTAAAATAAAATCAAAACCAGCTCCTAGTTTTAAATTTGTTGGAATAAAATCTTCATTTCCTGGTACGTAAGAAACTTTGGGGCCAATATTGGCAATATTAAATCCTATTCGATATCTTCCATTAAAAGTTCCATAATTTTCTTCTGTAGATCTGTAATATCCAGAAATATCTACAGAGAAAGAGTTGATTGCTCTTATATCTGGGTTTTGAACATTTAGTTTAAAATTAGAATTTATAAACCTCAAGCCAACTCCCATAGAAAAAGTCTCACTTAATTTTAAAGCATAAGTTCCTGTAATTGCCAATTCATTAGGATTTTCTGTACCAATTGTTTGACCTTGATTGTCTGTCAATACAATTTCACCTAAAGAAAAATATTTAAAATCTACTCCCCATGCTGCATTTTCACTAAATCTATTCACATATGAAATTCCTCCAACAAAAATATCATCAACCAAATTACGCAACCAAGGTGTATAATTTACTCCAATACTTGTTTGATTGGTATTAAATGCAATTTTAGAGGGATTATGAAATAACGAATATGCATCTGATGATGTTGCCACACCAATATCTCCCATTCCACCAGCTCTTGCATCTGGAACAATCAATAAAAAGGGTGCTGCGGTTGTAATAGTGTTTGACTGACTTTGTACTGTTGTTTTCACAACCATACACAATAGTATCAGAATTATTAAAGATTTATTTTTCATGTTATTTGGTTAACTTAGGTATGCAATATCTCATTTTATATTTAAAGTATTACTAATTTTTCATACTTTTCTGATGATAAATTACTTGTTGTTGATTTTACTTTTAATTTATAGATATAAACTCCTTTTCCAATTTTATTCCCGAAATCATCTAAACCGTTCCACGTAATATTACGAGATAAATTTCCGGTAGTTTGTACAGTTTTCTGAATCGTTTTAATCAATTTTCCTGAAATTGTAAAAACTTGTACTTGAACTTCTAAAGGTTCATTAGGTTTATTATGATTGAACCAAAACTCTGTGTAATTAACAAACGGATTTGGGTAATTCAATACATTGTCTAAAACCAATCCGCTATCACTTACAACCAAAAAACTTAACGTTGCTTCTGAAGAATTATTATATGTATCCCACGCTTTTATTTTCAAGGTATGCAAACCTACAGAGAGGTCTCTTAACTGGTACACTACTTTTCCTTTTGTGAAATCATTTAATTCCGTTTCATAATAGTCGTTTAACACAATTGGATTTGCTTGATCACCATCTAAAACAGCAACGATATCATGATCTATAGACGTTATTGAGGTATTTATTCCGCTAATATCAGAGAATGAAACTATCAAGTTTGGCGATGTATTGGTGTTTCCACCATCTATAAAAGATTCGTCGTTCATAAACAACTTTAATTCTGGTCCTAAAGTATCATCTACTGCGTTGGGATTAATTCCACCAACTACAACATCAAAATTTGCTCCAGATTTATCAATCCTTTTATCATCTGCATAAAAACTTAACTTTCCTTTACCGTAAGAAATTTTAATATCTTTTGGCACTATAAAATCAAATTTAAAAACGCCATTTTCTACGGTTGATTTTCCTTTAAATAATTTACTTTCTCTAGAATCAAAAGTCATTTTAATTCCAAAACCATTATTATCTAAGGTTGTTTTTTCTATGGGTTTGTCAAATACTGTGGTAGATAATGTTCCGTTAAAACCAGATAATAATTGATTATTCCTATCTGTAACTATTCCCTCAAAACTAACTTTAGACAATGCTTTTAAAGTATCTAATGATTGAGAAATATCAATTCCGTTCATTTTTGTAATTCGTATATTTGGACTCGGGATTGCCAATCTCATTGCGGGATCTCCTAAATAATAAACAAAGAATTTTTGAGTGCTTGAAAAACCATTTTTCGCTTTCATTAATGATTCTGCAATAGACAAATCTTCATTATTAAATTCTAACAATTTCTTTATCAATCGCTCATTAAAACTTTGTCCTACACTAATAAAAACCTGTCGTGTTGTTGTAATTAAACTTGCAGCTCCTCCATTTTTATTCCAAAAAATTAATTCGCCAGCAGTAGTTCGCAAAGGATTATCAAATCTAGAAAACTCACAAGTTACCGTGATAAACAAGGGCAATGTTTTTTCATTCTTAAATGATTGAATTTGGGGAATTTCTAAAATTCGCTCACTTGCCAAGCCATCTTCACCACCGTGCCCAAAATAGTCAAACAATAGTGTTCCTTTTTCTATAGCATTTGTGATGGCACTTTTTACTTGAGGGTATCGTTCTCCACCAGATGAAGTTTCTTGCTTATAAACATCTGCGTAAATCTTATTGATGTTAAAAATAGGTTGCTTTTTTTTTATAGAATCTGCAATAATTTCCATACCGCTTTGTAGCGTTCTATCTGATGTTGCATCAATATCGTCTGCCAACAGCGTTATGGTATTTCTCCAATCTCCAAAAGAAGTCGCATTATAATAACTTAATATTTTATCTACAACATCTGTTGCTTGTTGTACAGTTGTTACGGGAATTCTTCCCGAAGCTACATCAACGGTATGAGAAGAACGCATTATTCCTTCACTTGGATCTAACATTACAAAATAATCATCTGTTACATAAGATGTTGCCAAATTAAAACTTTCAAAAGATTCAAAAACTGGGACAATATTATTATTTGCACTTAATCTGTCTTTATAATCATACGATGCATCACCAAAAAAACAAACATATTGTAGCTTTTTATTAGCAGACGTATTGTTGGTGTATACATTTTTTATAAAATCTCTAATTGCAGTAATATCTGGAGAACCAGAACCAAATTCGTTATATATTTCTGACAATTGCACAACTTGACTTGTGATTCCTGAATTATCTTGATGAAATGCTGCCAATCTTTTTGCTTGAACAGAAAGCTCTTGATTAGTGATAATCAAATAGTTAACATCTTTCAAAGCATGAATGTTTTGATTTTTTATCAATGAATTACCTTCAACTATTGGCGTGTAATAATCTAATGAATTAAGCACAATATATTCAGTAATAACACCTCCATTTGCCTTAAAAACAAAGTCATTTCCACTTGCTTCATTCAAAATGTTTTTAGGGTTTAATCTGTCAGAAATATCCCAAACTTGAAAAACAGCAGCAGCATTTTTTATTTCATAATCTACAACTCCAACTGTAGTATGAGCTTCAAAACTTCTAAAAGAAAACTGATTTCCATCTACTATCAACTGCTTTTTTCCGACAATTTCAATATAATCTAAATATGATTTTGCTGCCGGATTTCCTCCATTATTATAGGTAATAGAAACATCGATTTCTGAGGAAGAATTTATAAAACTTGCTGTTTTATGAGAAGCATACCCTAAAGTTAACGCGCCTGAATTAACAGGAAAATATGTAATCGTTGCTATATTTTGGGCATTTACAGATACATCCATAGATGATGACAAAGAAGAAATTGCAGCGCCTCTAACTTTTATTGAAACAGGAGAATTAGGAACTGCATTCGGAAACTTTAACGTAAATGATTGTACATTTTCTACGCTAAAATCTTCACCAAACCATTGATTTCCAGCTGCGAATAAGTTTCTGGTTTCTTTTTCATAAAAAACATAATCATCAAAAACTGTAATTTTTTTAGTTGACGGAAGTGATATCTCTGGAAAATTTGAAATCCTCTTTCCTACTCCTTCTGTGACAGTTAGAAAATAATATGCTTTATCTGAATATAAATTTTGCCTATGAGCTGCCGTTTCTTGAGAAGAATTTACAACCCAATCATGAGGTCCTTTTGCGTAAAATAATATAAAATCATCATTATGAAAAACTCCATCGTCCTCTCCTCTTACAAATAATGCATTCTCTTGAAGATCGTCATATCTAAAGCTATCATTTCTTTGCGGCAACATTTCACCTCCATTACCAAAGATTCTAATATTTCTTGGATTGAGATTTGTAGTGTTAATCCCCATTTTTTGTAATAAAGAAATATCAATTTTAAAAACACCTGTAGTATCCACAGAAAATTTATACCAATCCCCTTTAGATAATACTGAATTAGAGGTTTGAGAATGTCCTTTAATGTAAAATAAAGAAACTATAATAAGTACTAAAATCTTTCTTTTCATCTATCTATCAAATAACGCAAAATTTAACGTGTTATTTTAACCCAATACAAGATTAGGCATAATAAAGGAAAAAAGCAATCGTTATATTTTGAATAAATAACAATTGCTGCAAAAAACAATAATTCACTTGCCTAAAAACATTATTATTGTAAATTGCATCACTTAATTAAAACCCTTAAAATTTTAAATAAGATACATGAAAAACTTATTAAAATTAGTTGCACTTGTAATTGTTGGATTAACTTTTACACAATGCAAAACAAACAGTAGCTCTACATCATCATTGACTGGATGGAAATTTAACGACCCTAATTATGGAAATTACTTAAAAGGAAAATCTTTTGATGATTCAAAACTTCCTTTAGGAATGGTTGCTATAGAAGGTGGTACATTTACTATGGGACAAGTACAAGATGACGTAATGTTTGAATGGAATACGACACCAAAAAAAATGCATATTCGTTCTTTTTATATGGATGAAGCTGAAGTAACAAATGCAGAATATTCTTTGTTTTTACAATATACAAAAAGTGTTTACCCTCCTAACGATCCCAAATACAAACATATTTACACTTCAATATTACCTGATACGTTGGTTTGGAGAAAAGGCTTAGGAAATACTGATTTGCTGTCAGAAAATTATTTGCGTCATCCTGCATATTCAGATTATCCTGTTGTTGGGGTGAGTTGGTTACAAGCAAACCAATATTGTAAATGGCGTACCAATGCAGTTAATTTAAAAATTTTAATGGACAAAGGAATCATTAAAAATATCTTTAATATTGATTCTTTAAATTTTAAAGGAAAAAACAGTTTTGATACCGAAGTATATTTAAATAATCCTTACGCGCTGTTTGATGGAGATTCTACAATTTACAAAAGAGGGTTACGTACAACCACAAAAAGAAAAAAAGGTGCTCCAAAACCTAAAAAAGGCGCATTTACAGGAAGACAAGTAACCGCATCTGATGGTTTGTTAGCATTAAAATATCGTTTACCAACAGAAGCAGAATGGGAATATGCTGCAAAATCTTTAATTGAAAATAGAGAATACAACAACTTACGAGGAAGAAAAAAATATGCTTGGAGCGGTAACTATACGAGAGACAAATCTAAAAGGTATAAAGGAGATCAATTAGCGAACTTCAAACAATCAAAAGGAAATTATAGTGGTATTTCTGGTTGGAGTAGTGATGGTTCTGATATTCCTATTAAAATAAAATCATACCCGCCTAATGCATTCGGACTTTATGATATGTCTGGGAATGTTGCTGAATGGGTAGCAGATGTTTATAGAGCACATGTTGATACTGAGGCAAATGATTTTAATTATTATAGAGGTAATATTTTTACCAAAAAAATGATTGATAAAAATGGAAAAGTTGTAATTGTTGATGAAAATTCAATGGAATATGACACACTTGCTAACGGAAAAATAATTCCGAAGTATCTTCCAGGTAGTGTAAAATATGCTTCTGTAACAAAGAATGAAACGTATATGAGGCAAAATTATTCAAGAGCAGATAATTCAAACTTAAATGATGGCGATAGAAATTCATCTCGTAATTATGATTCTGATCTTTTTCAATTTTCTAGAGATCCTGCCATGTATAATTCTCCTAAAACACCAAAAACAGAAAGAGATAGTCTTTCTGGAAATCAAGCAAAAAAATATGATGCTAAAAAAAGAAGTACACTAATTAGTAATAAAACCCGTGTTTACAAAGGTGGTTCATGGAACGATAGAGAATATTGGTTAGATCCAGCACAACGAAGATATTTGCCAGAATATATGTCTACAAACTATATTGGTTTTAGATGTGTTACAGACAAAGTTGGTCAGATGACCTCTCAAAAAAGAAGGTCTCGTACTCCAAAAAGATAATTCTTTTAAAAAAAGAGAAATAAAAACCTCATTGTATATAAATTACAGTGAGGTTTTTTTATATTTAAAAAATGAATATTAAACGCTTATACAAACTCTATTCGGATACATTTTTAGTTGATACTGACACTAGAAAAATCAGAAAAGACTCAATTTATTTTGCGTTAAAAGGAGAAAATTTTAATGGAAATATTTTTGCAGAAGAAGCTTTACTTAAAGGAGCATCTTATAGTATTATTGATGAAAAAAAATACAAAAAATCAGAAAATTACATTTTAGTAGATGATGTACTAACTACATTGCAAGAACTTGCAGCATATCATAGAAAAAAATTAAACATTCCTATTATTGCATTAACAGGCAGCAATGGAAAAACAACTACCAAAGAATTGATTCATGCTGTATTAAGTAAACAATACAACATTTCTGCCACGATTGGCAATTTGAATAATCATATTGGCGTTCCTCTAACGTTACTTGCCATGACTGCTGATACTGAAATTGGAATTGTAGAAATGGGGGCAAATCATGCAAAAGAAATTGAATTCTTATGTTCAATAGTACATCCTGATTTTGGATATATTACCAATTTCGGAAAAGCTCATTTAGAAGGTTTTGGAAGTATTACTGGAGTAATTAAAGCAAAATCTGAACTGTATGCATTTCTAAAAGAAAATCATAAAACAGCTTTTGTAAACCCAGTTGACAGCATTCAATTAGAAAAATCCGAAGGAATTAAACGAGTATTTTTTAATACAGAAAAAATTCGTTTTTTAGAAGTAAATCCGCTTGTAAAAATTTCATACAACACAAAAGCTATTCAAAGTAATTTAATTGGAAAATATAATTATAATAATATCGCTGCAGCAATAACCATTGGAGAATATTTTACTGTTTCTGACATAAAAATTAAAGAAGCCTTAGAAACGTATACTCCATCAAACAACAGATCTCAGATAATAAAAAAAGATAGTAATACTATTATTTTAGATGCTTATAACGCAAACCCAACAAGTATGAAAGCTGCTCTAGAAAGCTTTCTTTTGATAGCTTCTGAAAATAAAACAGTTGTCTTAGGAGACATGTTTGAACTTGGAGCAAACAGTGCAGAAGAACATCAAAACTTAATTAATTATACGAAGTCCCTTCAATTTAATAACAGCTATTTTATTGGAAATCTTTTTTCTAAAATAAGCCATAGTAAAAATACTTTTAAGAGTTTTGAAGAGTTTTCTGAACACTTTTCGTCTCAAAAAATAAAGAATGGTTATATTCTTATCAAAGGCTCAAGAGGAATGGCTTTGGAAAGAGTTTTAACACTTATTGATTAATATTCTTTTGATGATAAGCCACCAAATTATCTATTGGTCTTTGAATGATATCGGTAATCTTTAATTGGTACTTCTCAGCAACACTTTCTAAAACATCTCTAAAATAAAAAGCGATAGATCCTATGAAATAAATCGGTGTATCAATTGTTTTTTCATATGGTAAAATTCTATACTCAAAAAACTTTGTAAACCCTTTCTTCATTATTCTCTTCGTATATTTTTCATCTTTAAAGTCGAACATAAATTTCGCAAAAGAGGCTAGATACATATTAGGATTTTCCTGTCTATATAAATTAAACTTTACGGTATCTGTATTTAATTCAAATTGCTCAGCAAACTTTTTTGAAATATGTCTTGGCATTTTTTCGTAGTAAAAATCTCGCAATAATCTTTTTCCAAAATAATTACCACTTGCCTCATCCATCAATATATAGCCTAAAGATGGTGTTTTCATATGAATATTTTCACCATCAAAAAAACAGCTATTAGAGCCTGTTCCTAAAATACAAACCAGTCCTGGTTTTTTCCCTGCAGATGCATATACTGCTGCTAACATATCTTCAGCAACAAAAATTATAGCATTGATAAAAATTGATTCTAATATTTTTTTCAATATTTCTACTGGCTTTGGTGTTCCACAACCTGCGCCATAAAAATATATTTCTCTTACAGAATCCTTCACATTCATCAGCTGAAACATATTTGCAATTCTATTTATTAGCTCAACTTCTTCAACAACTGCGGGGTTTAACCCAAGAGTTCTTACTCTAAAAACTTCATTTTTATCTGAACCTAAAGCAATCCAATCTGCTTTTGTTGAACCTCCATCTGCTATTAAAATCATCTTATATTTCTAATTTTTATCAAAGATATCATATCAAAGGTTAATAAACAATGTTCTTTAAAACTACATCGTTTTCGTCATTAAATTTTTCCTTTATTTCAATCAATATCATTTTTTTTCTTTGATTATAAAAGTGTACATTCGCAAAAAGAGATGTAAAATATGCTGTTTTTTAAAAAGAAAATTATTCCTTTATCTGATTTTTTTCCAAAAGGATTTATCGATATTCACTCGCATTTACTACCTGGCATTGATGACGGAGCAAAAAACTTAAACAATTCAATAGAATTGATTTGCAAGATGCGTGCTAATGGCATTAAAAAATTTATTACGACCCCTCATGTTTTGGGTGATTTGTATCCTAATAGCAGCAAATTAATTCAACAAAAACTCGAAGAGGTAAGAACTGAATTAACAAAAAGAAATATTACAGATATTACAATCAATGCATCAGCTGAATATATGATGGATGAGCAATTTTCTGAATTACTTAAAACGAATGACATCCTTACGCTAAAAGACAACTACATTTTGGTAGAAATGTCATATTTCAATGCGCCCTATAATTTGTATGAAATTCTTTTTGAAATTCAGCTAAAAGGTTATAAACCTATATTAGCACATCCAGAACGTTATCATTTTTATCACAATGATATTGAGCAGTACTACAAATTAAAAAAAGCAGGTTGCTTGTTTCAGCTAAACTTGTTGGCGTTGACTTCACACTATGGAAAAGATGTTCAACAAGTAAGTAAAAGATTACTAAAAGAAGGAATCTATAACTTTGTAGGAACGGATACCCACCGATTAGATCATTTAGATGTTCTTCAAAAAATTGCAACTTTAAAAACTAAACAAACAGTTTTACATTTATTAGAAAACAACCAGAAAGTTTTTGCAAGCAACTAAAAAAGGAACAGCTTTTAAATTGTTCTTTTTTTAGTTACTCTCTAAATATTTTTTTATACCAAGGTTTTTTAACAGTAACTCCATAGCCATAGCCATAGCCATAGCCTAATTTAGAATCTGTATCGTTTAACACCAAAGCCATATTAGGCAACCTCTTCTCATTATATAATGCTTGAGGCACTGTCAATAACCTTTTATCAAGATAATTAGCTCTAACCACATATAAAAATAGATCCGCATATTTAGCTAATAATAAGGTATCTGTTACTAAATTAACAGGAGCAGTGTCTACAATTATATAATCGTACTTTTCTTTAACAAGTTCAAATAATTTCTCAACTTTGGGTGTCATCAGTAATTCTGCTGGATTAGGAGGTACTGCTCCTGAAGACATAATATCTAAATTATTAATGCCTTCTACATTAAATAGTAAATTTTCAAAAAGCAATGTTTCATCTGTAATGTAATTTGTAATTCCTTTTCGATCAGGCAGATCTAAATATTCTGTAATTTTTGGAGCTCTCAAATCCATTCCCATTAGCAACACTTTTTTTCCAGATAAAGCCAACGAAGAAGCTACATTGATGGATATAAATGACTTTCCTTCTCCACTAGTTGTTGATGTAACAAAAATGGTTTTAGTTTCTCCTTTTTTATGTGTTAGCATAAAATCTAAATTGGTTCGAATCAAGCGAAAAGCTTCTGCGGTACTTGAACGCATATCCGATCCAATCACAATTTTTTCTTGAGTTTCATTTTTAGGAACATCTCCCAAGAAAGGAATAGACAAAAAGGCTTCAAGATCTTTTTTGCTATGTATCTTAGTATCTAACAAATTTTTTAAATAGATACTCACAAATGGTATCAAAAGACCTAATAAAAGCGCAGCTAAATAGATCATTTTCCTTTTTGGAGAAACAGGTATTGTGCTTCCATACGCTTTATCAATAATTTTTGCATTGGCAACAGTAACTGCCAAAGAAATAGCTGTTTCTTCTTTTTTCTTTAATAAATAAGTATAAAGTCCCGCAGTAATCTCTTGCTGTAATTTAATATCTTTCAATGCTAATTCTTGAGTTGGTATTCCTGCTATTTTACTAGCTATTTTTACTTCCTCTTTTTTAAATTGGTCTAATGTTAACTTTAAACCGCTTTCAGAGTTATTTAAACTTTGTTGTAAACTTGATTTAAGTCCATCAATTTGTGACACTAAATTGATTATTTGCGGATTGAGGTTACTTGCAGTTCTTAAAAACCTTCTCTTCGTTAATACCAATTTGTTGTATTCAGAAATCAATTGAGCAATTGAAACGTCTTCCAACCCTAAATTCGTTGCTAATAATTCATCTCCTTTTATTTGAGATTTTTTTAAATCTGCATTTAACGATTGAACTAATTTTAGCTGAATACTCGTTTCTATAATTTTTTTTGTGTTTTCTGAAATTGTTTTTAATACAAGCTCTGATTCAGCCTCAATATTTGTCAATTTATTTTTAGCCTTAAAATTTTTAAGGTTGTTGTTTACAAGGTCTAAATCTTTACCAATTTTCATTAATCTTTCATCAATAAAAAATTTTGTCTTTTTAGAAACTTGACTTTTATCAATTACAGCGTCTTCATTGTATGCAAATACAAGTGCGTCTAAAAAATTTTCTGCTTTTTTCAAAACAGAACCATTCAAACTTAAATTTATAACACTTGAGTTTTTATTTACTGGAGAGATGTTTACACTTGCTTGATAAGAATCGATTAGTCCATTAATTGGGCTAATACCTACAATAATTTTTTCGGGACTTAAAAATTCATCAAGTTTATTATTGCGAGAAATTTGAAACTCACCAATTTCACTATTAATCACTTCATCAAAACGAACGGTATTCATCAATTCTCCAAGTTTCGATTTTAGCTCAATTCTATCCTTCGAAATAATATTAATTGTAAAAGTGGTATCAACTTCATAAAATAATGAGTCTTTTTTCTTAAATTTTACTATAACTGGAGAATGTTTGTCATAAATTTCCATCCCAATTACTCTACCTTCAGAAAAATAGGATATATTATAGTTTAATTTTTTAATAACATCTCCAATTATTTTTCGCGATTTAATAATTTCTATTTCATTGTCAATATTATTTGTTGAACCGCCTAATATCCCCAAATCTTCAAAAGCTTTTAGCTCAGCAGAAATGCCTCCATTTTTATTTTCTTTGATTAAAATAACTGATTTTGCACTATATTGAGGGGTTGAGTAGCGAAGGTACAAAAAAGCCATAGCAAGAGATAAAATAATCCCAGCTAAAAACCATTTCCAATGAATCAGGTATTTTTCTAGTTCTTCTCTAATATTGATTGTTTCACTTTCGTCAAACTGAGAGTTTAAATATTCTTTATTCATAGCTTTTATCTTATAAAAATAGCAATTAAAGAAATTAAAACAGAGCCAATAGAAATGAATAACCCCGTATTTTGATTGTAAGATGCTGATTGCATTTTCGCATTATTAGGTTTTATATATACTACATCATTTTGTTGCAAATAATAATATGGCGAAGAAAACAATGCATTTGATTTTAAATCTATATATCCAGTAACCATTCCTGTTTCTGTTTCTCTTTTTACTTCAATAATTCGTTCTCCAGAAATATTTAAATCTCCAGAAAGCGCCAATGCATCCAATACTGTTATTCTTTCATTTTGAACTAAAAACCTTCCTGGATTTTTAACATCTCCCATGACATTTATATTAAAATTCAGAATTTGAATATTCACAGAAGCTCCTTTTACATATAATTCTAATTTCTTACTAATAAGATTTATAGATTCTACCCTAGTTAATCCTTCTAATTTAATTACCCCTAGTACTGGAAAATTAATTTCGCCATTGGAATCAATTAAATAACTTTGTTGTTTCGGAATACCATTTACAGTATTTGATACCGCATCATAGGCAACAGTAGGTAAGTTAAAAGGTTTCACAGATTCTAAATCTAATGCAGTAACATTTATCGTCAATAAATCATCTTTTTTAAACGTCAAAGCAAATCCTTTTTTATCAAGTATTTGTTTTTCTTCAGCTTTATTCTGAAAATATAAGACATCTTTTTTTGAAACACAAGACGTTGCTAAAATTAATATACTGAGAAGAGAAGCTCTAACTAATACCTTTATCATATAAAATAGTTTTTTTGCAAAAGTAATTTAAAAAAATTAATTGATTGTTACTTCATCTAACTTTTCATATACAGAATTATTAGAAAGATATTCTGGCACTAATTCTTTAAGAATACGGACAGTATTATTATTGTTGATGCTTTTATTTACCAAACATAAATTCTCAACTAAAGTAATGATTTCTTTTATTTTTAAATCCTGTGTTTTAGCAATCATTATTTTAGTGTGATATGTTGGAATTGTATTTTCTCCAACCGCCAATAATTCTTCGTACAATTTTTCTCCTGGTCGTAAACCAGTAATTTCTATATCAATATCTTTTGGATACTTCAATCCTGATAAATATATCATTCGTTTAGCAACATCAAAAATCTTAACAGATTTTCCCATGTCAAAAATATAAATTTCTCCACCATCGCCCATTGTACCTGCTTCAAGAACCAAACTACAGGCTTCAGGAATTGTCATAAAATAACGTGTAATATCTTTATGCGTAACTGTTAATGGTCCTCCTTTTTCAATTTGTTTTTTAAACAAGGGAATTACTGAGCCGTTAGACCCCAATACATTTCCAAAACGAGTAATGGTAAATTTTGTAGAAGAATTATTTTTACTCAAACAGCCCACATACATTTCTGCTACCCTTTTTGTTGCGCCCATTACATTGGTTGGGTTTACAGCTTTATCTGTAGAAACCATTACAAACCTTTCCACTCCATGCTTTAATGATAAATCGGCAATATTTTTTGTTCCACCAATATTAATCTTAACTGCCTCATAAGGGCTTTCTTCCATAAGAGGTACATGTTTATAGGCAGCTGCATGAAAAATTTTTTGAGGTTTAAATTCTTCAAAAATTAAATTCATCCTATCAAAATCACGAACATCAGCAACAATTGCTGTAAAATTATGTGTCTCTTTATTAACAAGTTCTTGCTGTAACTCATACAGTGCTGATTCTGCTTGATCTATTAATATCAAATGTTTATGATTGTATAAACTTAATTGTCTAGAAAGTTCACTTCCAATGGAACCTGCAGCTCCAGTTACTAAAATCACTTTACCATCTACATCTCTTTGTAAAATCGGATTATCAATTAAAATTGGAGCCCTTTCTAATAAGTCTTCAATTTTCACTTCTCTAATTTGATTTACTTTCAAATCTCCATCAATCCATGTAGTTAATGGGGGTACTATTTTAACATGAATATCAAAAGCTACAAAATGGTCAGTAATTTCAAGTAAGCGGGAAGGTTTTATATTTTGAATTGAAATGATAATTTCATTAATCTCATATTTATCAATAAAATCGTGTGATATTTTTTCAAGGTTATAAATCTTTATTCGGTCAATTTTTTTACCAAGTTTATTCTTATTATCATCAATAAAACCAACCACTTCGAAATTTTTCTTAGTATCTCGGTTTAAAGCTCCGTAAGTAATCATTCCAGAATCTCCAGCTCCATAAATCAATACATTTGTCACATCTCCAATTTCTGTTGTGATAATTTCATAGAAAGCCTTAAAAATAAAGCGACTAATAACCAATACAAAAACACTAACTAAATAATGAATTAAAATAATAGATCTTGGAATTGGAAGTGCATTTTCTTTATAAAAAACCTTACTTCCAAAAACTAAAATCGCTAATAAAAAGCTTAAAATACTGGTTCCTAAAAAAACATTGAAGGCATCTCTTGTTCCAGTGTGTCTCACAATACCTTTGTAAGACCCTACAAATAAAAAACTAATTATAGATATTAAGGCAACCACAGGAAGTTGCTTCCAGAAGTTATCCAATTCAAAAATAAAATTTGCATTGAATCGAATTGAATATGCAATTACAAAAGAAAAACAAACTAGAAAAACATCTATAGCTAAAACAAGCCATTTAGAGGCATATTTATTTAGTGTTTTTAAAAAAAAATTACGTAGCATGTATTTTAAATAGCAGTTGCTAAATTACAATTATTTTTAACAGCGTTAAAATTTATTTTAAAATGATAGTGATTAAGAACTATTAATAGGAACCTCCTTATTTGAAACTGTCTTATAACAGGAGAATAATTAATAAAAGAAAACAAAAAATGTAAATAACAAAAAACCATTTGATTCTTAAAAATCTTTTACTTGTTTTCCTGGCATATTATATTCGAAAACACTAAATTAAAAATTGAGGTAATAGTCAAATAAAATAGTAATTTAGAGGGCGTTCAATCCACAAAATTAAAAGTTGTAATTAAAAATGGTTGCTTTTCTTTCTCTTCTCTTTGCCGTTAGACAACATCTTTTCTATTGAATCTGAAATACGGACTCTGTCTTTGTTTGATAAATTTGAGCCTGAAGGCAAACATAATCCGCTTAGAAACAAATCCTCTGCAACTCTTCCTCCATAATAATCACAACCTTGAAAGACAGGCTGCAAATGCATTGGCTTCCACAAAGGGCGAGATTCTATCTGGTCTTTCTCTAGTTGTAACCGCAACTCTTGGCTAGAAAATCCTGTTTTAGATGCATCAATACTAATACAGCTTAACCAATGGTTTGAATAAAAATCTAAATTAGGCTCTGTAAATACAGTAACACCATCAACATCTTTAAAAAGCTCCTTATAGAATTGGTTCATCTTTCTTCTCAAACTTACATGGGTATCCAATACTTCCATTTGACCTCTTCCAATTCCCGCTAAAACATTACTCATTCGGTAATTATAGCCAATTTCAGAATGTTGGTAATGCGGTGCATCATCTCTAGCCTGCGTTGCTAAGAATATTGCTCTTTGCTTATCTTCTTCTGATTTACATACCAAAGCGCCACCTCCAGAAGTGGTAATGATTTTATTACCGTTAAATGATAAGATTCCAAAATCGCCAAAGGTGCCACATTTTTGCCCTTTGTAAGTAGAACCTAATGCTTCTGCGGCATCTTCAATCAATGTAATTTCATACTTTGTAGAAATAGCTACTATTTCATCAATTTTAGCAGGCATTCCGTATAAATGAACGAAAAGTATCGCTTTTGGTTTTTTACCTTTAGCAATTTTATCTTTTATTGCTTCTTCTAACGCTAATGGACACATATTCCACGTATCTTTTTCACTATCTATAAAAATAGGGCTAGCGCCTACATAAGCAATAGGGTTCGCAGATGCTGAGAATGTAAATGTTTGACAAATTACTTCATCGTTTAATTGCACATCTGCTAAGATTAAGGCTAAATGGATTGCTGCTGTACCTGAAGAGACACAAGCAACGTTTACATCACTCTTAATATATTCTTCTAAATCAATTTCGAACCCATTCACATTAGGCCCCAAAGGAGCTACCCAATTGGTATCGTATGCTTCTTGAACATATTTCATTTCAGTACCTCCCATATGTGGTGAGGATAGCCAAATTTTTTGTTTCATATAATTACTTTTTATTGTAATTTATTATTCTTCCTGGATTCCCTACAACAACGGCGTAATCAGGAACGTCATTTATAATTACAGCACCAGCTCCAATAGTTACCCATTTCCCAATAGTAATGTTTGGTATTACTACTGCTGCTGCTCCTATTTGTGATCCTTCTTCAATACTTACATTTCCTGCAACTGTGGCGTTCGGAGAAATATGTACAAAATCATCTATTTTACAATCGTGTTCTACAACCGCAGCAGTGTTGATAATAACATGCTTTCCTAAACTTGTATCTGCATTAACTACAGCACCCATCATGACAACAGTTCCTTCAGAAATATTTACTGAGGGAGAAATAATAGCCGTATTATGAATAAGACTAGTGAATTTCGTTTTTATTTTTTCACTAATAACTTTACGAACATGGTTATCTCCAATACTGATTATAAATTTATTTGATTCATATTTTGATAATTCTTGTGAAGCGACTACTGGAATAGTATCTATAAATTTACTTTTAGGATTATCGTCAATAAATACTTCAACTTCAATATTTGAATTAACAGCAATATCTTTAACAACTTTTCCATGACCACTAGCCCCAAATAAACAAATTTTACTCATTTCCTTTAAATTTAATTGTCGTTGCTTCATTTTGGGTATTGATTCCTTCAGATTTAAACACTTTTACAAATGTCTTTAAAAAAATTTTCAGATCTAAAAAGAATGAAATATTTTCTACATACCATACATCATATTCAAATTTCTTTTCCCAACTAATAGCATTACGTCCGTTAATTTGTGCCCAACCTGTTATTCCTGGTTTCACATTATGACGCTTCTTTTGCTCTTCTGAATAGAGAGATAAGTATTCTGGCAATAGAGGTCTAGGCCCGATTAAACTCATCTCGCCTTTGAGAATATTAATCAATTGAGGAATTTCATCTAATGATGTTTTTCTGACAAAGATTCCTAGTTTCGTTAAGCGATCAACATCAGGAAGTAATTCGCCATTTACTCCTTTTCTGTCATTCATTGTTTTAAACTTGATCACTTGAAAAATTTTTCCGTGTTTTCCAGGTCGTTTTTGAAAGAAAAACGGTTTTCCTTGGTTGTTAATCATGAGCAAGATTAAGACAACAAGAAATATGGGACTTAGTAAGATGAAACCTATGAGTCCTAGGATAAAATCAATGATTCTTTTAAAAAAATATTTATACATTCATTAAGTCTAAATAATTTCTTGCCAATTTTTTAAAACTTCTGTTTTCTACAATAAACCTATTTGCTTTTACGCCAAGCTCATCTATTTCTTCTTTATTCATTCTTGAATACATTAATATTTCTTTAGCCAATAATTTAGAGTTATTAAATTCAACAAAAGAACCCGAATTTGATTCATTGATCATACTTTTGAAGCCCGAATATGAGCAAATTATTGGCTTTCCAGCATACATGTAATCAATCCATTTATTTCTTGAAAGCCCGAACTTAGCCAATTCAGAAGAAAAACTGTCAAAACAAATTGAGCTAAAACTTAACAAATGATTTACTTTGTCTTTTGGTATTTTGGGTGCAATTATTACATTGGGCAAGTCTTTACTTAATTCTATTAAATTTTCTTTATTGTTTCCATCCCCAACTATTAAAAAACCAATATTTTCATTTCTTAAAATTGAAGCAGACTCTAATAATACACTTATTGGGTTGTTTATATTGAGTGTTCCTGCATAAGCAATGATAAATTTATTTTTGGGAATATATTTATTAATATAATCAAAATCTAATTTACTTTGTTGCTTGTAAAAATCAGGATTATATCCTTGAGGAATGGTATGACATTTATTAGTAATTCCTATCACATTTTCAACGTGCTCTTTCAAATTGGGCATAGTACCAACAATTATATCTGCATTTTTGTATCCAAATTTCTCTATCCACGAAAGAAATAAGATAAATGGATGATTCTTATTAAAACTACCTAATTCTATAACCGATAAAGGCCAAATATCTCTCACTTCAAAAACAAATTTACAATTATATTTTTTAGAAAAATAATATCCATTCAATACCGTTAAAAGAGATAACGATGAAACAATAATTACATCTGGTGATGTAATTCCTTTTTTATTTAAAAAAAAGAATTTTCTCTCAAAATCAAACCAACTTAATAATCTTTTTATTGAAGATGAACTTCCAAGTGGAACTTTAACAGTATTAAGCCAATACGTTTTAACTTTATTTATTTTTTCATAAAAATAACTTCCTTTAAAAACAGGAAGTTTATCCGTTAAATGATTAGAGTTAGAAGTAAAAACAATTACTTCATTTTTAGTTTTCACCCACTCTTCTGCTAAATAGAAATGTCTAGTGCCAAAAAAGTATTTTTGAGGGGATGCATATTTTGAAACATACCATATAACCATATATTATTTACTATAATTTAAAAAAACCTTTAATTTCTTTACAAACATATTTAATTTGACTTTCATTTAATTCTGGAAACATTGGCAATGACAAAATCTTATTTTCATTGCCTGATGCAACTGAAAAATCCTCTCGTGAATAATTCAAATATTTATAGGCATTCATATTATGAAGGGCTATCGGATAATGAATTGCAGTATCAATGCCCTTTCCTTTAAGGTAAGTTGCTAATTCATTTCTTCTTTCTGTTTTAATAACAAATAAATGATGGCTATGTTTAGTATTATCCCTTACTTTTGGTAATTCAATTTCAGAAACTTCCTGTAATAAAGCTTTGTATAATGCTGAATTTCTGATTCGATCTTCAGTCCATTTTAATATATGTGGTAATTTAACGTTTAATATAGCCGCTTGCATTCCATCCATTCTACTGTTTATTCCTTCCATCTCGTGCTGGTGCTTTAACAAAGCGCCATGTCTTGCATACATTCTGACTTTCAATGCAAAATCATCATTGTTTGTAATTATACACCCTGCATCTCCATAAGCACCTAAGTTTTTTCCTGGATAAAAACTAAATGAACCAGCCAACCCAAATAATCCAGCTCTTATATTATTAAATTCTGAAAAATGTGATTGAGCACAATCTTCAATAATTGGAATTTTATATTTATCCGAAATTTTCATCAACACATCCATATTACACATTTGTCCATGAATATGTACTGGCATTATTGCTTTTGTTTTTTCATTGATATTTTCTTCGATTTTTGATGCATCAAGTGTATAATAATCATCAATATCAATAAAAACTGGTTTAGCTCCAGTTTGTGAAATTGTTTCAGAGCTAGATATCCAACTGTAAGCAGTAGTAATCACTTCATCACCCATTCCAATACCTAACATTTTCATAATAATATACAAAGAATCAGTTCCATTTGCTAATGAAATACAGTGTTTTACACCATATAAATTTGAAAAATTTTTTTCAAATTTATTCACATGTATTCCTCCTATAAAAGCTGTTTCACTAACAACGTTAGAAATTGCATTATCAATTTCAGTTTTAATGCTCTCATATTGCATTTTTAAATCTACAAATGGTACTTTCATATTCAATTTATTTTATTTTTTTAGCTGGATTCCCAGCATAAACTCCAGGGATGTTTATATTTTTTGTCACAACAGATCCAGCTCCAATCACAACATTATCACAAATTTTTATAGGTAAAATAGTTGAATTAGAACCAATAGAAACATGGTTCCCAATTTTAGTAGATTTCCATTTTGAAACATCTCCATTAGCTGGAGCCCCATTTGTAAATAAATCATTAATAAATACTACACTATGCCCAATAAAACAGTCATTTCCAATAGTAACTAACTCACATATAAAAGTATGAGATTGGATTTTGGTGTTTTTACCAATAGTTACTTCTTTTTGAATTTCTACAAAAGGACCTATAAAACAATTATCGCCAATTGAGCAACCATATAGATTAACTGGATTTACGACTTTAATGTTTTTTCCAAAAATGACATTTAAAACCCCCGACTCTAAAAACTTAGGTTTCATAATTATTAATTATTTACTGAAGAATATATTTTATCTATAATTTCAACAGTTTTTAAACCTTCAAATGAATTAGTAGATATGACTCCATTACTCGTAAGAACCTCCACTACATTTTCATATACTTTGTCATGGTTTGACATAGATCCTTGGTATTTTCCATAATTATTTGCAGTGTTACCCTTCGGCAGGTCTTTAAATTCAAAATTCTCAATACTCTGATACTCTAATTCATTTAAATATTGCCCTCCAATTTTTACGGTTCCTTTTTCTCCAAAAATAGTCAATGAACCTTCCATGTTTTTATCATAACTATTAACAGTATAGTTAATAGTTCCAATCGCTCCGTTGTAGAATTCTACTGCAACTACTCCTGTATCTTCAAATTCAATAATATCTTTATGAGTAAAGTTTCCTGTAAATGCATGAGTTTTTTTAATGTCTCCTATCATCCAATACAATAAATCTATAAAATGACTAAACTGTGTAAATAATGTTCCTCCATCTAATTCTTTAGTTCCTTTCCATGAGTTTGCATAGTAATCATTGTTACGGTTCCAAAAACAAGTTAATTGTATATTAAATATTCTGCCAAAAATCCCTTTATCTATTGCTTCTTTAACTGCTGCAATGGGAGGATTGTATCTATTTTGTTTTATAGCAAAAAGCCTCTTATTGTTCGATTCCGCAGTCTTAATCATCTCCCCGCAATCATGAACATTTATTGCCATTGGCTTTTCACACAAAACGTTAAACCCAGCGTTTAGAGATTTAATGCTATGCTCTGCGTGTAATCCATTTGGGCTACAAATAGCAACTACATCAACCGATTCGTATTTTAATAAATCTTCTATATACTGATAAGCTTTAGCATTATATTTAATGCCTAAATCTTGTGCTTTTTGCAATTCAATATCACATACAGCAACAAGAACTCCATTATTACTAATATGCTGTGCATGTCGTTGGGCTATTCTTCCACAACCAATTATAGCAAAGTTTAATTTTTTCATTTTTATAATCTTAAAAAGGTTAAATATTTTTTAGCATTCTTCCTATACTTTCTCCAATTGAAAAAGATGAAGTAGCTGCTGGTGATGGTGCATTACAAACATTAATTGTGTTTTTGTGTTCAAATATAATAAAATCATCATGTAATGTTCCACTTTTATCACAAGCTTGTGCCCTTACTCCAGAATTACCTCTATAAAGATCATCTCTATGAATTTCAGGAATTAGTTTCTGTAAGGCACTAGTAAAGGCATTCTTAGAATAAGATCTATACAGTTCTTGCATCCCATCTCTCCAATATTTTTTAGCAATTTTTTGAAATCCTGAATGTGTTAAAATTTCAATTAATTCGCTTAAATTAATTGTTCGATTTGAATATCCTTCTCTTGCATAGGCAAGAACTGCATTCGGCCCAGCTTCAATACCTCCATTAATCATTCTTGTAAAATGAACTCCAAGAAATGGAAAATTAGGGTTCGGAACTGGGTATATCAAATTTTTCACCAAATACTCTTTTTCTTTTTTAAGGTTGTAATATTCTCCTCTGAAGGGTAATATTTGGATATCAAAACTTTTATTTATCATTTTGGCAACCTTATCTGAATACAATCCAGAACAATTCACTATTTTATTAGAAAAATATTCATTTTTTTCGGTTTTAATTAATGATTTATTCTCTTTCTCTAAATATGAAACCTTCACTACTTTTTCATTCAAGTAAATTTCTCCTCCAAATTTCAAAAACAATTCAGCATATTTCATAGAAACATTTTTATAGTCTATAATGCCTGTTTGAGGAACATAAATCCCTTTAATCCCAACACAATGCGGTTCTATTTCAAGTATTTCATTAGAGTTAATTTTTTTAATTCCATCTAGACCATTAAGCAACCCATTATTATAAATCTTGGTTAAAGAAGGTAGTTCTTCTTTAGAAGTAGCTACAATTATTTTTCCACATAAATCATACTTTATTTCATTTATATTACAAAAATTAATCAATTCATCATATCCCTTTTTACAATTTAAGGCTTTTTGACTCCCCGGTTTATAATAAATCCCTGAGTGAATTACACCACTATTTCTACCTGTTTGATGTTTTGAAATTGCGTTCTCTTTTTCAAGAAGTGCCACTTTCAAATTAGGGTTTCTTAACATAGCATGGTAAGCAGTTGAAAGTCCCACAATACCACCTCCTATTATAATAATGTCTTTTTCCAATTTTTAAAATTATATTATTTACTGTACCAACCTTTTAACCTCAGAAAATTAACAATCTCTTTTAATTTACTGACCCGATTAAAATTATTTGGATAATCTCTAAAAGTTTTTTTAGGCAAATTCATGATTTTTTTAAACATAATTTTTGTAAGGTTAAATTTTTTCAAAACAAACACCTCATCTTGTTCCCTTAATTGGCTGTTCATAGCAGGTTTTTCCATTTCAACAAGCGCCTTTTTTCTTAACATTTGTCCTGAATTAATTAGATCAGATAGATGAACTCTTCTTTTATCAATTCCAAATTTTTTAGGTAAAATGTAACCTTGAAAAAACCTAGTATAAATTGATTCATAATGTTTTCCTCCATAATAAACCCAATCAAGTTCTTTTTCTAATAACTCTTGGACTTTTTCTTTATTATAATTAATATAATTTAAAATTGAAACTACTTTAATTCTTTTAAAAAAGGTCCAATAAAACAGGTTTAAAAAAGTATAATGAGGATAGTTTTTCAGTTTTACATCTCCGAAAATTTTATGAATACTTTTTATATATTTCCAATCTGAATGACCATATGCCCAACTTTTAATTGAAATACTTTCGGTAGAAAAGTTCATGCCATTTACAATATACTTAATATTTCGTTTAGAAGCCTCTCGGAATAATAACGCATTAATTGCATGATCTGATGGTATTTCTCCATCTGGTGTAGACGCTTTTAAAAAAGACAACTGAAGATTTTTAAACTCCTCCCAATCAATAACATAAGTATATAAATCAATATCTAACTTATCTAATGTTTTTTCGATATTAGAAACTGCCAACTCAGAATTCCAACCATTATCAAAATGAATTGCTAAAGGATTGATTCCGTTTTTTTTTAACAAATATGCTACATAAGTACTATCAACTCCTCCACTAACTCCAATTATACAGTCATATTCTTTTTTTCTTCCAAAGTTTTTAATTTTATTTATTATATCGTTAAACTTTTTCTGTGCTTCAGAGCCAATAAACACTCTTTTGGGCAACTCAATTTCATACCGTAAACAGTGATTACATACCCCATTACTATCAAACTCAATTTCTGAATCTGTAGTATCCATAATACATTTAGTACATATTTTATATTCCATATTTTATAAATAACTGATGGTGTCTTTATTTTTTCTATTTTGATTACAAGAACTCAAAACCTTATCTTCTGTTTTCCCTACATACTTCATAAACAAACTCTCTTTAACATTGTTAGTTTAAATACCTTAAATCATATACATAATGAAGAAGTACAAGTTCGGCAATATGATTATAATCACTATATTTATCATAAGATACTTTTCTCGTGAATTGATATTTGATAAGTGTATTTTTAATTTCTTTATTATATTCAGAGAGAGAGTAAAAATAATGTAACCACGCATCTTCTTTATATAGTAATTCTGGAGGAGCTATTGTGTTTTCATTAAATTTGCCTCCAAAAAACCAAAAAATTTGATCTCCGTTCATCACCTGTTTCATAAACGTACCAACCATAAGATCAATATCTTTTTTTTTGAACACAAGATTTTGTTTATACATAACATTCACAAATCTCCACACTAATTGAGCATGGGAAAAGTCATCATAAATTTTTTCTGGATATTTTTGATTTGGTTTTTTGTAATACCAAACATAACTATCATCAATTATAATGAAATTTTTCTTTAAATAGTTAGCTGTTTTTATAGCATAATTTTTGTATTTTTCATTATTCGTAGCTTCATAAAGAACCATACAAAGCTCTCCTACAATAGCATACTGGTTTGTTGGCATGTTTAAATTATTTTCTGCGTAATAAGTATCCTCAAAATATCCTTCGGTAATACTTACTTCTTTCCATTCATTTTTAAAAATTTCCTCAAATTCTTGCTCTGCTCTAAATAACCATTTTTCGGGAGCATACTTGTAATTTGGTGTATTTTTCAATAAACTATAAGCTCTAATCATTGGTATAAGTATCAAAGCGTCGTCCATCAAAAATATAGTTCTACTTTTGTCTTTGGTATACCTAATAGAGCTCCATCCAGGAAGAATTCTATTTCCTCTATGCTCATCAAACACTTTTCTGTTTATGTCATCATTATTCATCATTTTTTCACCTATATCATATAATAGCTCTAAATATCGAACATCATTAGTTAGGGTATATAGTTCTAACAATGATTCAGTTGCAGGTGCATCATCATTAGAAAATCGACCATTATCATTATTCAACCATCCTCCATTGCTAGATTCTAAATACCATGACCATAAGGGGTTAAATCTTTCAAAAACAGTTTCTTTATAAGAGTTTGTTTTTGTTTCTAAAAAATCTCTTTGACATCCTAAAAAAGAATAGAGAAAAAGAAAGAGAAAAAGAGTATTTCTGAATGCATTGCAACATTTTAATCTTTTGAACATATCAAAAACTTATTTTATCTAGTTCTTCTCTTGTAGGGTAGTTGATTAAAATCCCTTTTTGTTTTCCTTTATACACAAATATACTTCCTGCTGCTACTGCTGATGCTCTTCCATCATTTATTACATTTTTTATATCATTAAGATTTCCTGCTCCTCCAGATGCTACGACAGGCACATTAACTACTTCACTAACACTTTTTGTGAGTTCGATGTCATAACCTTTCATTGTACCTTCATTATCTATAGATTGAATAATAATTTCACCAGCACCTGCCTCAACAACTTTTATTGCCCATTCTGAAGGGGACATCTTTATTTTTTCTTTCCCTGATTTATAAAAACAACCCTTCTTGCCAAATAATGTTTTCTTAACATCTATACAAACTACAATACTTTGACTACCATATATAGATGCCGCTTTTTGTATTAAATCTAAATTAATTGAAGAAGTATTCAAAACAACTTTCTCAACTCCTAAATCAAATATTCTTTTCACTTGTTCAATATTGGTTATTCCACCACCGTATCCAATAGGCATAAAACTTTCACTAACAATATCTTGGATCCAATCATACTTCGGCTCACTTTTTTTTACAGAAGCTTCGATATCAAAAAGCATTAGTTCATCTACTTCCTTTTGATTAAAAATTTTTACTGCGTTAATTGGATCCCCAATATAAGTAGGGGTTTTAAAATTAATTGTTTTTACTAATCCTTCTCCTTTTAATAATAGTATGGGAATTACTCTAAAATAACTCATAACAATAAAAAATTTTTCATCAATTCTATTCCATATTTATGGCTCTTCTCTGGATGAAACTGACATGCATAAATATTATTATTATTGAGTCCTGATACAAATTCATCTCCATATTTCGTAGAGTACATAATTAAATCTTCATTAGTTGTTTCCATATAATATGAATGTACAAAATAAAACCTTTGCTCTTTTGAATTTACCGTTGACAATTGGGTATCTTTCTTCGCTTCTACATTATTCCAGCCCATATGAGGAATTCGAATATTATGCATTTCTGAATTAAATTTTTTAACGGTAGCATCAAACCAACCCAACCCCTGTATTTCACCTTCTTCACTATTATTGCACATCATTTGTGCACCTAAACATATTCCAAGTATAGGGATTTTCTCTACATTAACTTTCTTTTCTAATATTGGAATCAAACCACTTTCATATAATTTCTGCATCCCATGATCAAAGTGACCTACACCGGGTAAAATTAATTTAGTTGCATTTATAATCACATCTGGATCATTTGTCAATTCACATTTACCACCAATAAAATTAACCATATTTACTATAGAGCCCAAATTTCCAGCACCATAATCTATTATGTGTATCATAAATAATTTATAAAGTTTCTAATATTAATTCATTTTTATATACATCCTCAATAATTCCTTCATTGTTTGACCAACTCACGTGCTTTCTATATTCAATTGATTCTTGCAAATTTGTTGCTATATCTTTTAGAGTTATAGAGTTTACAAAATTCGTTAAGGATTCTATATTTGGATCTATCGAAGTTCCCAAACAATTATCTTTCAAAACTCTTGTTTGTTCAATAAAATTAGAACTTACCGCTATGAATAAATTACCAACGGCATATTCGAAAAATTTATTTGGCATTGAATATTTATAGCTCAAGGACATTTCTCTTGAATTAAAAAAAAGTCCCACATCAGCACTTGATGTATAATTTAAAATCTCTGATGGTTTAACAGCTGGTTTAAAATGTATGTTTTCGATATTTTTACTAGCGTAAATTATTTCATCCTCAAGTTCCCCATATCCCATTAAAACTAAATGCCTATCTTTTTTTGTGTTTTGAAAAGTTAATAGCAAATCTTTAATCCCACGTCCAGGACTAAGAATTCCTTGGTAAATAAAGATAATATGCTCTTTTGAAATATTAAATTCATCTCTAAATAATTTCGTTTTTTTTATTTGACTTCCTATAAATGGATGATAAGGAATATTAGGAACAACACCAATACCCTTAATCTTATAATAATCTTTATACCATTCTTTAATTGGCTCACAAACAACCGTCATACCATTAAATTTATAAATATATTTTTTTTCTATAAATTTTGTTACTCTTTTCAATACTCCATTTAAACCCGTTCTTTCTATTTCTAATTCGTGAGGAACATATATCAGTTTTGCTTTATTCTTTTTACTAGCATGATATGCAAATGGCATTAGAATAGGGTTATGAACACTTATAGTAGTAGGGTTATTCTCCTTACAAAAAGAAATAAATTTTTTAACAAATAAATATAAAGAATAAAACGCAAGGACTCTTTTTAAAAAACCTCTTCTTTTAGTTGTGTCAGAAGGTAAAGCCACTCTATAAATTTTTGCTTTTGGTGATATTTTTTCATTTTTTTTAAGTCCTTTTTTCCAGTAACAAAAAACAATTACCTCATCAAAAATATTCTTCGAAGTTAAGGTTTTAACCTCCTTTTCAACTCTTGACTCATTTTTCATTGATGATAGAAAAAAATGTATATTTAACATAATTCGTATGGAGTTATTTTATTCCTTTAAAAGACTTGTATGCCCCTAATAGATATTTTCTTATAAGAGCCGGTTTTTGATCAGTTTTATAATAAGAATGTAGTAGAGGTTTGTCTAACATTATATCTTGCCATTCCATATCTGAAAACCCTAATTTTTTAGTAAAAAACTTTGTATCTTGAATTAATTCAGTTAAATCATACAAAGGGCTATTTAACTCGTTAACAGCTTCTTCTCTCGTCATTTGACCTGAAACAATTAAACTAGACAAATGTGCTCTTCTTTTATCAAATCCAAATTTTTTAGGAAGATAGTGTGCTTGAAAAAATTTTGTAAATACCGATTCATAATGTTTACCTCCATAATCCCTCCAACCCATTTTGTTGATTAATAAATCTTTAGCTTTATCCTTCTTATAGTCTATAAATTCCAAAGGTCTATGAACTATATATTTATATACATATGGGTTCATAATTGCTCTTTGCAAAAATTTTATAGTTGGGAATTTTCTTAAACTCCTCTCTCCAAACTTCTTATGTATGTCTTTAATATGAACTAAATCAGCTGCATCATGACCCCAAGCAATAGGCAAAATAGACTCTGTTGACATATTTCCGCCATTTAAAATATGTTTAATTTTATATTTTTTTGCTTCACTGTATAAGCCTGCTATAAAAGAATGATCTTGTGGAATGTCACAATTAGGAACAGATGCTTTAAAAAAACTTCTTTGTAAATCTTTCATCACATCCCAATCCACTACTAAAGTGTGTAAATCAATCCCTAGAAAGTTAACAATATTTTCAATATTATTAACAGCTAATTCAGAATTCCAACCCGCATCAACATGAACTATCAAAGGTCTTAAGCCCCATTCTTTTACTGCTTTATAAGCTAAGTAAGAGCTATCAACACCTCCGCTAAGCCCCATAATACAATCATACTCCTTTCCTTTACCCTCTTCTAACATTACATTAATAATTCTTTCAAGTTCAACCTTTGAATCCGAATCATTTAGTTTTATGTTTTTTTCCCAATCATTATAACTATTTACATAATTAGATACACCATCTTCATCAAAACTGATTAAAGGATCAGAAGTATCCATAACCGTTTTTGTACATATTTGATAATCTTTATTCACTAAATTTTGCATATTTATAAGAGTATTTTAAATTTAACATGGAATATCCAGAGATAATAATTACATAAAATAAGATTGTTTCATAAAAATTAAATCCAAAAGATTTTGACAAATTAAATGTAATCAAAACTACAATTAATTGTAAGAACTGGAAATATAAATCAAGCTTTTGTTTTCCTCTAATTAAAAAAACAAAATTTAAAGTTCCTGATATAAATTTTAAAACAAAAAGAACTGAAAGGATTTTTATAATTGGAATACTTGGTTCCCAATTTATACCTAGGAACAATGTTATAAGCGTATCTCCAAAAATATAAATTCCGCCTACTAGAAACATACCAAAAACGAGTAAGATTAAAAATGTAACTTTATATGTTTTAAGAATCGTTCCTTTTTCATTATACTCATTTGTAGATTCTTTTTTAAACACATCTTGAATTGCTCCAGAAATGAATCCTAGAGGCAAGCCTACAATTCTTCTTGCCATACTATAATATCCTAAGCTAGCTGAGTTAAAATACTTACCAATCAACAATGTAGGCAGCTGATTTGCAAATCCATTTATAAAATCTCCAGGCAAAGTATAAAAGATAAAATCCTTATTTGATCTCAATCCATCTATAAAGTCTTTCTTATTTAGTTTAAATGATATCACATTTAATATTTTAATACAAGAATACCCCATTAAAATTAATGAGAGAAAATATGAAAGAACATTCCCATATATTAAACCTTTAAATCCAAAAAACAATAACCCAAAACTAATTTGAATCAAAGCGTTTGAAACAGTAAGTAAAATTCTATTTATTGATAATCCTTTATATTTTTCATATCTCACGAGCCACAATGAGAATAGGTTATATGTTGAGCTTAAAAACATTCCTACTGGTATAAAATATAACCATTTTGTTGAATTTACTTCTAAATCATAGAACTCAACAATTGCAGTATCTAAAATAAAAATTGCAATTAATCCTAACAATAAAAAGAACAGATTGCTCAGTATACAAATAAAAAAAATATTTACTGACTTATTATCATCTTTTTCAATCAATACTGCATTTTCTAATCTTAAATTTGGAATCACAACAAATATTGTCATAATACTATAATATATTTCATATAATCCAAAATCTGAAGGGCTATACAACCTTGTTAAAACAGGAGCAGTTACAAAAGGTATAACTTGACTGACGCTACTACTAGAAAGCATGGTTAAGACATTTTTAAATATAGGGTATTTTTTAAATAATTTAATCATATAAATACCTTTTATTACTAATGAAATGTAGTAGAAAAATTGTCATGAATATAATTAAATTAAGAGAAAAGTATGAATTTGAACTAGTTAATTGTATAACCAATAAATTAATAAAACCTAAAATAAAAAAAAATGAAATATTTAACTTTGGTAGTTTAACTAAAATATGCCAAATCATATATACTAAGAAAATTGACCCAATAACACCCGAGTATAAAAGTGTGCTTAAAAAGAAATTATGCGGATGATCTTCTCCATATACATTAAATTCATTTGCAAAACTTTGTAAATAATTAAACCCATCTCCAAAAAAAAATTGCGTTAAATCATAATTTTTAAAAGTTTCTAATGCATAAATCCATCTCTGTGTTCTATTATTTTCACTATTTATAAAATTTTGGGTAGTACTTAATCTATTAATAATTGAAGATGCAGCAGAATTACTTACATTTATTGTTTGAAAAAATTCAATAATCTTTGCAAAGATAAATGGAAATATTGCTATTCCAGCTAAAATTTTGGGACGGAACAAAAATGTTCTTCGTTTTAAATTCGCCTCACTAAATTTAATAGTTGGTAAAATTATTATAAGGGCTAATATTAACAACAGCCCTCTTCTTGAACCAGAAAAAAGCATTAAATAAAAATTCAATATCATTAAAAGAATCCATAATAACTTTAAGTGTTTTTTATTTGACAATTCAAATTTGTATTTCAAGGCAATTATTATAAAGCTTATGCCAAAGGCATAAATATTATAATCTTCATTAAGTGAAGTCCCTCCAATAATTGACCCAGAAGTTGTTGCTAAATAATCCCAATAAATACCATTTTTTAAGTCCATGAACTTTTTAAAACTAACAAAAGAGATAATACTTCCAAGTATAACGATATAATTAATCAGCTTTAATGTAAAAAAAAGCAATTCTTTTTTACTTTTCAAGATTGACACAAGTGTTACTGAAAACGGTACCCACCAAAAAATTTGCTGTAAATCGCTAAAAGGGTTTAAATAATAATTAAAAGAAAACAAGTAGGAAAGCAAAAAAATAATAACATTCAAGAAAAATATATAATAGCTCTTTAATCTCACTTCAATTTTCATTTGAAAAAAAAGAAACAAACTAAAAAAAATTATTATAAATCTATAAATTTTAATATTAATTAAGGAGCCTAAAATCATTTGAAAAATTCCAAAAGAAATTATTAATGCTCCGAAACTTATTAATACTTTTTTTTTACTTTTTTTTACAATAATTAACCCCATTAGACAATTTTCTTTTAGCTCTCAAAAGGGTGTGTAACAATCTCTTTTTTGGCAAAAGGGTGGTATTCTCCTTTCAATCCTATTGGCGTTGCATTTCTAATATTATGTACAATTTCAATTGCCTGCCTAGCATCATCAATTCCAAAGCCGTTACCCTCTAATACACCTTCATATACACGAGTATGCAAATCTGTAAATCCTCCACTAAATTCCAATTCTTCTCCTTCTATAGTGATTGAACGATACGTTCTTTGTCCAATGGATTTTATTTCCTTTGGGATTACATCAAAATTAATTGATAAAAACCAACGAACACGAGCTCTTTCAAATTCCAAATAACCAGATGCTCTATCATGTGTCTGTACATGAACTATGTTTTCTTTCACATTTCCAAAAATCCATGATAACATATCATAAAAATGAACACCAATATTTGTTGCAATACCTCCAGATTTACTATTATCCCCTTTCCATGAAGTATAATACCAATTCCCTCTAGAAGTCAAATAAGTTAAATCTACATCAAATATTTTGTCCTTTGGAGCATTGTCCACTTTCATTTTTAAATCAATAATACTTTGATGTAATCTCAATTGTAATATATTATAAATCTGTTTACCAGATTCTTTCTCCATTTTTTGAAGCGCATCCAAATTCCAAGGATTCAATACTAATGGTTTTTCACAAATGGCATCTGCTCCTCTACGTAATGCCATACGAATATGAGAATCATGTAAATAGTTTGGTGTACATATACTAACATAATCCAACTCTACACCTTTATCATATTTTAATTTTTCTAGATGCCTATCAAACCGTTCGGGTTCTACAAAAAAATCTGCATTAGGAAAATAACTATCCATAATTCCAACACTATCAAAACGGTCAAGTGCAGCTATTAAACTATTATTAGTATCCTTTATTGCTTTTAAATGTCTAGGTGCAATATATCCTGAAGCTCCAATCAATGCAAAATTTTTCATGTTAAATTTATAAATATTAATTAATTCTGATTATCTTATTCTTACTACAAAAACACCTACATAAGTTTTGTTAATTTCTATTTTTGACTATCCTTTTTTAATGTTCCTTTTCCTATTAACGACACTTCTTGGTTTAATTACATTGGCTAATACCATAGAAAGTGAAAAAATCATCTTCACAAATGACACCTCTATAAATAGAAGCTATAACATTATTTCCATACAACTGTTGAAAGTATTACACAGTTTGACATAATATGAAAAACATAAAACTTCAACCGTACTTTACTTTTATTCAATTCTACTTCTATTTTGTTAGAAAACAAAATTTTATTTCCATCATTAACTTTTCCCAATTTGATAGTATTCAAATCCTTTTTCTGGCAAACTAAATACATTATACTGATTTCGTCCATCAAAAATTACAGGTTTTTTTAAACCTTTCTTTATTTCAGAAAAATCAGGAGATCTAAATTCTTTCCATTCTGTCAATAAAACTAATGCGTCTGCTCCATTTAAAGCTTCATATTTAGAATTAAAATAATTAATATGAAAACCTTTTAAATATACACTTTTTGCTTCGTTCATAGCTTTTGGATCATACGCATTAATTTTTGCACCTTTTGACAATAACTCCTTAATAATATATATAGATGGCGCTTCTCTCATATCATCAGTGCCTGGCTTAAAAGATAACCCCCATATAGAAAACGTAAATCCAGTTAAATCGTTTCCGAATTTTTTTATAATTTTATAAGCAATAACCATTTTTTGTTCGTCATTCACCGCCTCTACAGATTTTATTAACTTTGCTTCGTAGTGATTATCTTCAGCTATCTTTTTTAGAGCTTTTACATCTTTAGGAAAGCAAGAACCTCCGTAGCCAGCTCCTGGATAAATAAAACTATAACCAATCCGAGTATCAGAACCTATACCAATACGTACTTGATTTGCATCTGCACCAACTCTTTCACAAATATTAGCTATCTCGTTCATAAACGAAATTTTCGTTGCTAGCATGGCATTAGCAGCATACTTTGTCATTTCAGCAGAACGTACATCCATCGTAATAAAGCGGTCTCGGGATCTAGAAAAAGGGCTATATAATTCTTTCATTTTACTAAAGGCCATTTCTGAATTAGCTCCAATAACTACTCTATCTGGCCTCATAAAGTCATCAATAGCTCTACCTTCTTTCAAAAATTCTGGATTAGAAACCACATCAAACTCAATTTCAAGGTTTCTTGCTTCTATCTCTTTCTTTATTACTTCTGTTACTTTATCTGCGGTTCCAACAGGAACCGTAGATTTATCTACAATAATTAATCTATTAGACATAGTTTTTCCAATAGACTTGGCAACAGTTAAAACATATTGTAAATCAGCTGACCCATCAGCTCCCATAGGAGTACCTACTGCTATAAAAACAATTTCAACATCTTTTATGACTACAGATAAATCAGTAGTAAAAAAAAGATTATTATTTTCAATATTTTTCAAAACCATCGTCTCTAAACCAGGCTCAAAAATTGGAATAATCCCCTTATTTAATTTTTTTATTTTTGCTGAATCTATATCAACACATGTAACTTTGTTTCCTGTCTCAGCAAAACATGCTCCTGAAACCAACCCTACATACCCAGTTCCTACTATTGCAATTTTCATTAATTATTTTGATAAATTTTCTTTTTGACACACTTCTTGTCTTAAACTACTACTAGAAAAACGATGCTCTCTTTTATTAAAATACAAATGAATTCCTTTCTTCTCACAAAAATCCCTTCCTGTGAATTGTTTATTTCTATATTCATCTCCAATAATCCTCACATCAATTTTAAAAGCACTTAAAATATCTTTTAAATCCTGTTCTGTTGTGTAAGGAACAATCTCATTCACATATTTACATCCTTTTAACTGAATATATCTTTCAACAACAGATTGAATAGGCTTATTTTTTTCTGGTCTATCTATGGTAGGGTCAGTTTGAATACCACAAATTAAATAATCGCATTGTGATTTTGCCTCCTCTAACATTTTAATATGCCCAGCATGCAATAAATCAAAAGCACTAAAAGTAATTCCTATTTTCATATTGTAATTTATTTATAACCTCGTATTCTCTACAACCCATTATTAATTATTGACTTATCTAAAACATTCTTCACGTCATAAACAATTGATACTTTCTTCTTTAGAGCATCTAAATTCATACCTATAAATTCATTATGTCCAACGGTTAGTACAATAGCATCAAACTTTTTCTCAGGAATCTTATTTAACGACTCAAGCCCGTACTCATTTTTTACTTCATCAACACTTGCCCATGGGTCAAAAATTGTAATATCCGTATTATACTCTTTTAAAGCAGAAATAACATCTACTGCTTTTGTGTTTCTCACATCTGGACAATTCTCTTTAAAAGTAATTCCTAAGATTAATATTTCAGCATCCTTTATTTTAATATCATTTTTGATCATGGTTTTAATCACTTCTGAAGCTACGTAATTTCCCATTCCATCATTCACACGTCTGCCTGCCAATATTATTTCTGGATTATAACCCAATTCTTGAGCCTTTTGAGCTAAATAATATGGATCAACTCCAATACAATGGCCTCCAACTAAACCTGGTTTAAAGGGTAAAAAATTCCATTTGGTTCCAGCAGCTTCTAAAACATCATACGTATTAATATCCATTAAATTGAAAATCTTAGCCAACTCATTCACGAAAGCAATATTGATGTCTCTTTGAGAGTTTTCTATCACTTTGGAAGCCTCAGCAACTTTAATCGTTGGTGCTAAATGGGTACCTGCAGTAATTACAGAATTATACAAGTTGTCGATTTTTTTTCCAATTTCTGGTGTAGATCCAGAAGTTACCTTTAAAATTTTTTCAACAGTATGCTCTTTATCACCTGGATTGATTCTTTCAGGTGAATAACCAGCAAAAAAGTGCTTGTTAAATTCTAAACCTGAAAAATTTTCTAAAACTGGAATACATTCATCTTCTGTTGCCCCTGGATACACAGTCGATTCGTAAATAACAATATCATCCTCCTTTAATAAAGAACCAACTGTTTCGCTTGCTTTTATCAATGGAGTTAAAACAGGTCTATTGTTTTTATCTACTGGGGTAGGAACTGTAATAATATAATAATTACAATTGAGAACATCACTTAATGAAGCTGTACAATACAGTCCTATATCTTCAGACGGTCTTTTAACTAAAACAGATTGTAACACTTGATCTGAAACTTCTAAAGTAGTGTCGGTACCAGACATTAATTCTGCAACCCTTTCTTTATTGATATCAAACCCTACTACTGAATATTTTGTAGCAAACAATCTTGCTAAAGGCAAACCCACATATCCTAACCCAATTACTCCTATTTTTATTTGATTCATTTCCTAGTATTTTTTTTCACAACCACTTTTCTTTATATAATTAAACAGTTATAAAACCTGTTATTTAAAATTCAGAAAAGCAAGATACTCTTTCTCTCTTAGAATTTTATTTTTTTTCTTTTATAAGTAAACGAAAATACAACATTTAAATTCATTTTAACAAAGCAAAGCTATACAAATCTTCTTAAACAATACAGTTCAAAAAAATTCAGCTTCCAAGAAAAACGATTGTTGTAAATCTTTACTAGAAAGTCTTGTTTTCTCAAGCGGAATCTCCCAATCAATTTTAAGGGTTTTATCATTAAAAGCAATCCCTCTTTCATGAATTGGACTATAATACTCATCGACCTTGTATGCAAAGATTGCTTCCTCACTAAGCACTGCGTATCCATGAGCAAATCCTTTAGGAACAAATAACTGCTTTTTATTTTCTCCTGATAATTTAATCGACACATGTTGCCCAAATGTAAGAGAATCTATGCGCATATCTACAGCAACATCCAACACTTCTCCGCTAATTACACGAACCAACTTTGTTTGTGCATAAGGTTTTAATTGATAATGCAATCCTCGCAAAACTCCATACGACGATTTTGATTCATTATCCTGACAGAAATTAATGTTACTTCCCAAAAATTTCTCTAACATTTCTTGGCGAAAAGTTTCTACAAAATAACCTCTATCATCTCCAAAAATTTTTGGTTCACAAACAATAACGTCTGGTATTTTAGTTTTTATAAACTTCATATTATATTTCTTCTGCTCTTTGAATTAAATACTCTCCATAACCGCTTTTTTTCAATGGTTTAGCAAGTTTTAACAATTGTTTTTTAGAAATGTATAGCTTTTCAAAAGCTATTTCTTCTATGCAAGCTACTTTCAATCCTTGTCTGTTTTCAATAGCTTGAATATAATTTGAAGCTTCCAACAAAGACTCATGTGTTCCAGTATCTAACCAAGCATATCCTCTGCCCATTAATTCAACACTTAACTTCTCTTGCTTGAGATATTCTTGATTCACAGTTGTTATTTCCAATTCTCCTCGTTCACTTGGCGTTACTTTTTT